>JAESGW010000240.1_pt1 | contig 90374 bp, 74 predicted proteins | sample 9269791 | NCBI WGS metagenome assembly JAESGW01 (sample SAMN16773120, study PRJNA677053) | algae metagenome | isolation source: Aphanocapsa lilacina HA4352-LM1 and co-occurring heterotrophs from near cave... | place: USA: Maniniholo cave, near Haena, Kauai, HI | collected 2009-07-28 | reverse complement strand
TCATCGCACTGCTGTCCTTGAATGGCATCCCGAATCTCCCTGCGCCAACGCAGCAGAGTGTTCGCGATGTCTCCGAACAGGTGTTCGCGATGTCCCAAGTCCATACACCCTCAAGGGGGAGGGGAGCAGAGGCCGCAGGGCTTAACCCGTCACCTTCGCTGCCAAATACTTCCGCCAGCCGCCGAACTCCGAGATATCGCGCGCCCCCTTGATCGCCTCGGCCTCCACCACGAAGCCCTTGGCGGTGGTGCCATCCGCCAGCCGCAGCGTGCCGATGCCGAGCGGCGACGGGATCTTCGCCACGAACGCCCCGAAGCCGGCCGGGTCGAGCGACCAGATTTCGGTGGCGATGGCGATACCCGTGCCGTCGGCGACGCGCAGCAGGCCGGGTTTTGGTGGCGTGGTGCCGGGGAGAGCGAAGAGGCGGTAGTCGTTCGTGGTGTCGGCCTGGCGGACAAAGCTGCCGCCGAGCGCGGTCAGCTCGCCATTGAGCGGCAGGCCGGAGAGGTGGGCGCCGACCACGGCGACTTCGATGCGCTCCGCGGTGGCGCGCAACGGAGCGGTCAGCGATTCACCCGTAAGTGCGGCGCCGATGCCGGCGAGGGCGCCGTCGCTGTTGGCCTTGCCGATCAACGTCAGGCTGCCGCGCAAGCCGTCGGAGCGTGTGCCGGTTGGGACCGCCAGCGCCGCGAGATCGAGCAGGTTGACGAAGTTGGTGTAGCTGCCGAGGTTGGAGTTGAGCGTGATCGGGTCGGCTTCGAGTTCCGCCACGGTATAGGCGCGCGGCACTGTCGGAACGGCAAGATAATCGAGGCTGTTGAGCAGCGGCGCAACGGCGCGCTTCAGGTCCATCAACCGGTAGGTGGCCTCGAAGGCGGCGACGGCGGTGAGACCGCGGGCGCCCTCGATGATCTTGCGGGTCACCGGGTGGAAGCTCTCGGGGCTCGCTTCGAGCAGGGTCTTGGTCGCGGCGTAGCGCTCGGCCACCCAGGGGCCTTCGTAGAGCAACCGCGCCACGGCGTGCAGCGGCTCGAAATCGACTTCGATGATCTCGGCGCCGAGCGCTTCGAGACGCTGGAGATCTTCCGTGTAGGAGGCTTCGGCCGAGTTATCGCCGAAGAACTTGCGCTGGGTGGGAAGCGGCACGCCGACCCGCAGGCGCGGCGGCATGGCGGAAAGCGCGGGCGCCGGCAGCTGCCGTGAATAGGCATCGGTGGCATCGTAGGCCGCAGCGACCGTGGTGATGCGGAAGGCAGTGTCGACGTCGCGGGCAAAGACCGAGATGGTGTCTAGCGTGCGGCAGGCCGGCACCATGCCCGAGGCCGAGAACAGGCCGAGGCTGGGCTTCAGCCCGACAATGCCGTTCATCCCGGCGGGGATGCGGCCCGAACCGGCGGTGTCGGTGCCGAGCGCGAAATCGACGATGCCGGCGGCCACCGCCACGGCCGAGCCGGAGCTCGAACCGCCGGGCACCAGGTCGGCATGCTGCACGTTGCGCGGCACGCCATAGGGCGAACGCACTCCGACGAGCCCGGTGGCGAACTGATCGAGGTTAGTTTTGCCCAGGACGATGGCGCCCGCGGCCTCGAGCCGGGCGACGACGAAGGCCGAGCCGGCGGGCTCGTAGGTAAAGTCGGGGCAGGCGGCGGTGGTGGGGAGGCCGACCGCGTCGATATTGTCTTTGACGGCGAAGATCAGCCCGTAGAGCGGCTTGCCTTCGGGGCCGACGGCTTCGAGGGTTTTGGCTTCGGCCAGCAGCGCGGCCTCAGGCTTCAGGCTGATGAAGGTTGCGGGATCGTCATAGGCGGCGAGGGCGGCAAGGGCCCGCTGGACGGCGGTGACGGGGGAAATCGGCAAGGCAGGGCCCTCGAAGATGGTCGAGCTGATTATGCACAGTCTGGCGACGCGGCCCACAGTGATGTGTGCATTGAGTGGAGATATGCAGAAAAAATGTGCAGATGTGATCTGGATGCACGAAGTGATGCAGGCATTGGGCAGATGAGGGGAGATGGCTCCGCACGACCCCCTCTCTTGCGAAAACTAAGGACTTAGCTTCGCTAAGCCCAAGTTTTCGCTTTCTCCCCCGCCAAGGGGGAGAGTCCCGACTGACGCTCTGATTGGAGTAGAAGCCACCGATCATCTCCCCCCTTGCGGGGGAGAAAGCGATTTCTTGGGCTTAGCTTCTTGGCTAAGCCTTAGAAATCGCAAGAGAGGGGAAACTGGAGGGCATAATGGCGCCGCAGGACCTGCCTCAGTCTGCGAAGCGCTGGACAGGCACACCCTTTGTTCCACTCGCAAAGCTCACCATCGCCCCACAGAGCGGCCACTTCGCCAGATCCTCAGCCGACACTCCGGCGCTGAGGCTGGGGACATAGAGCGTCGAGAGCTCCGGGCCGCCGAAGCAGGGCATGGTGGGGCGGTAGTTGGGGAGGTCGATCGAGCGCAGGAGCTTGCCTGCGGGCGAGAAGCAGTTGAGGCGGCTGGCCGAGGCGCCGCCGGACCAGTAGTTGCCATCGATATCGCAGGCGCCGCCATCGGGGCGGCCGGTGGCCTCGTCGAGCTCGAGCCAGCGGCGGCGGTTGGTCGCGGCGCCGATCGATGGGTCGAAATCGTAGATATCGACCCAGATGCCGCGCGAGTCCGAATGGTACATGCGGGTGCCCGCGCCATCCCAGGCGAGGCCGTTGGAAATCCGAAAGCCCTCAGTGATCACCCTGACGCCGCCATCGGCGGCGACGCGATAAAGCGCACCGGCCGGGTTGGCTTCGCCGCTCGCATCCATCGAGCCGACCCAGAAGGCGCCGTCGGGCCCGACCTTGCCGTCGTTGAGCCGCATCTCGGGCATCTGGTGTGTAACCTCGGCGAGCGGCTGCCGGCGGCCGTCACGCGGGTCGAACAGGATCACCGTGCTTTTGAGCGCGACGACCAGTCTGCCCGACCGGCAGAGCCCTAGTGCGCCGACCGGCTCGCCGAACTCCCAGCGCTGGCGGAGGCCGGTTGCGGGATCGATGCGGTGGATGGTGCCGGGGGTGATGTCGACCCAGTAGAGTAGCCCCGTGCGCTCGTCCCAGACCGGGCTCTCGCCGATATCGCAGCGGTCGGCGGCGACGGTGGTGATTTCTGGGGCGCTCACTGTCCGGTATCCTCCTGCGCGAGGCTCCATTCGCGATAGCGGCGGCGGCCGCCTTCGAGGTGCTGGCGCATGGCGATGCGCGCCTCGTCGGGCTTCCGATCGCTGATGGCATCGAAGATGCGCTGGTGCTCGGTGCGGATGACGTCGAGGAATTCCGACTTGCTCTTGTCGTCGGAGAAACTGGCGCCGAGCGCGCGGCGTGGGATCAGCCGCTCGCCCATCTCGTCGACGAACAGCCGGAAGCGCTTGTTGTTGGTGGCGTCGGCGATGGCGCGGTGGAAGGCGCGGTCGGCGTCGGTGGCGAGCGTATTGTCGCTGAGGTGGCGGTTGAACTGGGTCATCGCCTGTTCCATGCGGAGCAGGTTGGTCTCGGTGCGGCGCTCGGCCGCCAGCCCCGCCGCTTCGACCTCGACGCTGATGCGGAACTCGAGGAAATCCAGCACGTCGCCGATCTCCTCAGGCGCCGCCATCAGCATGGACAGGCCGCCCGCGGGCAGGGGAGGCTTGCTGACATAGACGCCGCTGCCGCGCAGCGAGCGCAGCCGGCCTTCGGCTTTGAGGCTGGCAATCGCCTCGCGCACCACGGTGCGGCTCACCGAAAACTGCTCGCACAGCCGATCGGCCGGCGGCAGCTTGTCGCCCGGGTTGAGTGCGTTGGTCTCGATCAGCCGCAACAGGTCGAGTTTGACCCGGTCGGTGAGGTGGATGGCAGGGCTGGAAGACATCAGGGTTTCGGGGCCGTTCGGCTGGGGTTCAGAGGCGCATTCATAGGCGGGGCAAGCGCGTTGCGGAAGAGGTGCAGCGCATCGCCCCCGTTGCCGATGCCGAGAAACTATCATACTACTTTGAAGAAGTCATATTTTTGGAGGGAATGAATGTACGTAGGCACACAGCTCGGCGGCGATCAGTTCGCCAAGGTCGGCGACCGCTACCTCAGGCAGCTGGCACAACTGGGGGTGAAGCATGTGTGCATCGACCCGGTCGGCGACCCCTGGCAGTGGGACCGCGATATCCTGATGCGGCATGCCGAGCACGTGTCGAAGTTCGGCCTGGTGCTCGACATGGTGCAGCTGCCGCTGCCCTCGTCGGGTATCGAACGGAAGCATCAGGCGCCGGGCATCGTGCTCGGCAAGCCGGGCGAGCGCGACCGCGAAATCGACGGCATCTGCCGCATCATCGAGGCACTGGCCGAAGCGGGGATCGGCGCGGCGAAGTATAACTTCAACGTACTGGGCATTCCGCGTACCGAATCCGAGACCGGGCGCGGCGGGCAGAAGCTCTCGACCTGGCGGGCCGCAGAGGCGACCGACGGCGACACGCTGACCATTGCCGGCAAGGTCTCGTCAGAGGAGTTCTGGGGGCGCATCGAGTATTTCCTCGAGCGCGTCGTGCCGGTCGCCACCGCCAACAAGGTGCGGCTCGCCTGCCATCCGCACGACCCGATGACGCCGCCGGGTTATCGCGGCTTCGAAAGCCGGGTGCTGTCTAGCGTCGAGGGGCTGATGCGCTTCGTTCAGACCTCTGAGAGCCCCTATCACGGGCTCAATTTCTGCCAGGGTACGGTAGCCGAAGGCATGGAAGATCCGCGCTCCGAAATCGGCGAGGTGATCCGCTGGTTCGGCAGCCGCAAGAAGATCTTCAACGTGCACTTCCGCAACATCAAAGGCGGCCGCTACTCGTTCACCGAGGAATTCCCCGACAATGGCGACATGGACATGCCGGCGGCGCTGAAGATCTACCACGAGGTCGGCTATGACGGCATGATCATGCCCGACCACGTGCCGCATATCGACGCCGACAACTCGATGGAAACGGCGTTCGCGTTCTGCTTCGGGTACATCATTGCGCTGTTCCAGGCCAATGGCTGGGATCCGTATGGGGCGTAAGGAGGCGTACTTGCAGTCGGGACTCCCTCTCCCGTTTACGGGGGAGGGGGGACCACGCGAAAGCGTGGTGGGAGGGGGGAGCCACACGCTCTGACAGTGGGCGGTGGCCCACGCACCGGCGGTGCGCGGCTGGGGCAGGGGCTAATGTCTGCGGCACCCCCCTCCCACCAGCCTTTCGGCTGGTTCCCCCTCCCCCGCAAGCGGGAGAGGGAACCCGACTGTGGGCATTGCGCCTAACCAAAACAAATGGCCCGGATCCTGCGATCCGGGCCTTCACCTTAACGGGGGAGAGCCGTCAGGCGTTGGCGGCGATCAGGTCCGCCAGTACCTGGCGCTCGCTGGCGTCGAGTTCGGTGAGTGGGGTGCGGACCTTGCCGGCCGAGCGGCCGACGAGGTCGGCGCCGGCCTTGATCATCGACACGGCATAGCCGCGCTTCTTGTCGCGCAGCTCGATCAGCGGCAGGTAGAAGCTCTTCATCAACCCATCGACCACCTGGGTGTCGCGCTGCCGCACGGCGTTGTAGAAGCGCAAGGCCAGCTCGGGCACGAAGTTGAAGACGGCCGAGGAATAGGTGGTGACGCCCATCTCGAGATAGGGCTGGGCGAACACTTCGGCGGTCGGCAGGCCACCGATATGGACGACGCGATCGCCGAGCCGGTGCGCGACGCGCTGCATCAGCTGCAGATCGCCGATGCCATCCTTATAGCCGATGAAGTTCGGGCAGGCCTCGGCCAGCTTTTCGAGGCCGGCCGGCGACAGCCGGGTGTTGTCGCGGGCGTAATAGATAACGCCCAGCCCGACGGAATCACAGATCGCCTGCATATGGGCGATGACGCCCTGTTCCTCGGCGAACATCAGGTAATGCGGCAGCACCAGGATGCCGGCGGCGCCGGCTTTCTCGGCGCGTTTGGCCAGATCGACCGCCATACGGGTGCCGTAGCCGACGCCGGCCAGCACCGGCACGTCGGCGGCGCTGTTCTCGACCGCGGTGCGGATCACCGCGTCATACTCGTCATAGCCGATGGAGAAGAACTCGCCGGTGCCGCCCGCCGCGAACAGCCCGGCAGCGCCATAGGACGAGAGCCATTGCAGGCGCCGCGCGTAGGAGGCCGCGTCGAACTCGCCGTCGGAGCCGAAATCGGTCACCGGGAAGGACAGGAGCCCGGAACCGATCTTCGATTTGATCTCGTCAAAAGTCACCAGGCGTCTCCCGCGGCAGAGAATTAGTACTATTTCTTGGTGCTAGCACCGGCAAAACCCCGCTGTCAACGCAACGAAAGCCGCATCAAGCACGACTCTCGTCAAAGTAGTATGATTTATCGTTTGACAGCGCATTTGCAGTCATACCACATTGCCCCGCCGACGCTGAAGGGGAACGCTCCCGGCGTCCGGATGCGATTTTTCGAGGGGAGGGTGAATTGAAGCATTTCCTGATGCCGGCACTGGCCGGCGTATCGATGCTGGCCTTGGCGGGCGCCGCGCTGGCCGTCGACTACAAACAGGCGCCAATGCTGGATGCAGCGGTGACCGACGGCAGCTTGCCACCGGTGGCCGAGCGCGTCGGCGCGGCGCCGCGTGTCATCACGCCGGTCAGCGAAGTCGGCCAGTATGGCGGCACGTTCCGCGGCGGCATGGTGGGCGGCAATGACCGCAACATGCTGTTCACTTACTTCGGCTACGAGCCGCTGCTCGCCTGGGATGCCGACTGGACCGGCGAGATCATCCCCAATATCGCCAGCGCCTACAGCGTCAGCGAGGACAGCAAATCGTTCACCTTCACCCTGCGCGAAGGGATGAAGTGGTCGGACGGCACGCCGTTCACCGCCGATGACGTGGCGTTCTTCGTCGAGGACGTGCTGCCCGACGAGAAGCTGTTTCCGACCAAGCCGGGCTGGCTGACGGTCGAAGGCGAGCTGCCGACCATCTCCGTCGCCTCGCCCACTGAGTTCACCCTGTCGTGGACCAAGCCGAATGGCCTGTTCATCCTCAACGCCGCCAGCGTCTATGGCGTGCAGCTGACCATGCTGAGCAAGGCCTATTGCAGCCAGTTCCTGCCCAAGTACAACCCGGATGCCGATGCCAACGCCAAGGCGGCTGGCGTCGCCGACTGGTCCGAGCAGATGGTCAACATGTGCGGCGTCGGCATCGAGAACATCCAGCGCTGGCGCAACCCGGAGCGCCCGACCATCGAAGCCTGGCGCATCACCGAGCCTTACGTGGCGGGCGCCACCCGCGTGGCGCTGGAGCGCAACCCCTATTACTGGAAGGTCGATACCGCAGGGAACCAGCTGCCCTATATCGATGGGCTCAGCATGTCGGTGAATGCCGAGGCGCAGACCCTGCTGCTCAGCGTGCTGGCCGGCGAGATCGACTACGAAGTCCGCCACACCGCCAACACCACCAACCTGCCGGTGCTGTCGGAAGGCCAGGAGGCCGGCAATTTCCGGCTCAGCCCACGCGAATCCCGAGTCGGCAACGCGCTGACCATCTCGGTCAACCTCAACTCGCATGACGCGGTGAAGGCGCCGATCTTTGCGAACAAGGATTTCCGCATCGCGCTGTCGCATGCGCTCGACCGCCAGGCGATCATCGATACGGTCTATCTGGGGCAGGGCACGCCCCGCCAGGTGGCGCCGCTCGAAGGCACGCCGTTCTACAACGAGAAGCTGGCGACCCAGTACCTCGAGTACAATGCCGATGAGGCCAACCGCCTGCTCGACGCCATCGGCCTCGACAAGCGCGGCAGCAACGGGTTGCGCCTCGCGCCGGACGGCAGCCCGCTGGTGGTCAATGTCGCCGCGGTGACGGCGCTCGGCAACATGGCCGATGTCGCCGAACTCCTGGTGCAGTACTGGCAGGCGGTGGGCGTCGATGCGCGCTTTACCGCCATGGATCGCACCCGCTTCTACGAGGAAAAGACCGCCAGCCAGCACGATATCGTGGTGTGGGGCGCCACCTCGGGCGGCATCGACGTCTATATCGATCCGCGCGACTACTTCCCGTTCTCGACGGAATCGAACTTCGCCGTCGACTGGGCCAAGTTCTACATCAAGGACGGCGGGGTCGAGCCGCCCGATTACGTCAAGCAGCAATGGGCGCTGTATGACGCGATCAAGGCCACCTCGAACGCCGACGAACAGGCCAAGCTGGTTAGCCAGCTGCTCGATATCAGCGCCGAGCAGTTCTACCAGATCGGCGTCAGCTCGGCGATCCAGGGCTTTTCGGTGGTGTCGAACAAGCTGGGCAACGTGCCCGACGATACCCCGACCGGCTGGATCCATCCGGATCCGGGTACGCTGAACACCGAGCAGTTCTACTTCAAGCAGTAGTCCTCCGACGGAGTGATCCGGCGGGCTCCCTCCCCGCCGGATCGTCCAACCCACGGGCCGGTTCATGCTCCTCTATATCCTCAAGCGAATAGCCGGCATGATCCCGGCGATGGTGGCGATTTCGATCCTGGCGTTCACCGTCATCCAGCTGCCGCCGGGCGACTATGTGTCGACCTATGCGGCGCAGATCGCGCAATCGGGCGAAACCGTCGACAGCGCCGTGCTCAACAGCCTGCGCGAGCGCTACGGGCTCGGCGAGAATGTCGTGGTACAGTATTTCAAGTGGATCGGCGGGATCGTCACCCGCGGCGATTTCGGCGACAGTTTCGAGTGGAACCAGCCGGTCACCGAGCTGATCTGGGGCCGCATGGGGATGACGGCGCTGATCTCGGTGCTGACGCTGTTGCTGATGTGGGCATTCTCGCTGCCGATCGGCATCTACTCGGCGGTGCGGCAATACTCGGTCACCGACTATGTGGCCACCGCCTTCGCTTTCCTCGCCATGGCGACGCCGAATTTCCTGCTCGCCATCGTGCTGCTTTATGCCTCGACCATGTGGTTCGGGGTGTCGGTCGGCGGGCTGTTCTCGCCGGCCTTCGAGAATGCGCCGCTGTCGCTCGCCAAGATCTGGGATTTCATCACCCATGCCTGGATCCCGATCTTCGTGCTCGGCACCGCCGGCACCGCCTCGCTGATCCGGGTGATGCGGGCGAACCTCCTCGACGAGCTGCACAAGCCGTATGTCGAGGCGGCGCGCTCCAAGGGGCTGCCCGAGGGACGGCTGATCCTCACCTATCCGGTGCGGGTGGCGTTGAACCCGTTCATTTCGACGGTCGGCTGGGTGTTGCCGGCGCTGATCTCGGGCGAGCTGGTGGTTTCTACCGTCCTCAACCTCCCCACCGCCGGGCCGCTGCTGCTGCAGGCATTGAAGAGCCAGGACATGTATCTGGCCGGCGCTTTTATCCTGCTGAGTGGCGGGCTGGTGCTGATCGGCACGCTGGTTTCCGACATCCTGCTCGCTATCTCCGACCCCAGGATCCGGCTGTCATGAGCGCCCCGACCGAAGCCACCGACATCGAGGCCGGGCTGCTCGATCAGCAACTCACCGCCGGGCGCCTGCAGGCCGCAGGGCAGTGGACGCTGTTCTGGCACAAGTTCAAGAAGCATAAGCTCGCCGTGCTGTCGCTGGCGATCGTCGGGCTGATCTATTTCGTGGCCTTGTTCGCCGAGTTCCTCGCGCCGCAGGACCCGGCGAAGTTCGATCCGCGCTTCACCTATGTGCCGCCGCAGTCGATCGGCTGGTTCGTCGACGATGGCGCAGGCGGCTCGCGGTTCCAGCCGCATGTCACCGGCTTCGACATCAAGGTCGACGCCAAGAGTTTCCGCCGCATCTTCACGCCCAAGCCGAGCGAGATCATCCCGATCGGGCTGTTCGTCAAGGGCCAGAGCTACAAGATGTGGGGGCTGTTCGATGCCGATATCCACCTGATCGGGCCGCTCGAAAAGAACAAGCCGTTCTTCCTTGCCGGCGGCGACCGGCTGGGGCGGGACCTCTTGAGCCGCACCATCCACGGCACCCGGATTTCGATGTCGATTGGCCTCGTCGGGGTCACCCTGTCACTGGTCATCGGCATGATCCTGGGCGGGATTTCCGGCTATCGCGGCGGCGTCGTCGATCGGGTGATCCAGCGGGTCATCGAGTTCATCCGTTCAGTGCCGACCATTCCGCTATGGCTCGGCCTCGCTGCCGCGATGCCGAAGGACTGGCCGCCGCTGCAGGTGTATTTCTCGATCCTCGTCATCCTGTCGCTGATCGGCTGGACCGAGATAGCCCGCGTGGTGCGCGGGCGCTTCCTGAGCCTCAGGAGCGAGGATTTCGTCATCGCAGCGCGGCTCGACGGGGTGAGCGAGTTCCGGCTGATCATGCGCCACATGATGCCGAGCCTCTATTCGCACATCATCGCGGCGGTCACCCTCGCCATCCCGCATATGATCCTCGCCGAAACCGCACTCAGTTTCCTCGGTCTGGGGTTGCAGCCGCCGATCGTCAGCTGGGGGGTGCTGCTGCAGGATACACAGAACCTGCGCGCCATCACCCAGGCGCCCTGGCTGTTCGTCCCCGGCATCTGCGTGGTGGTGGCAGTGCTGTCGCTCAACTTCCTCGGAGACGGCGTCCGCGACGCTGCTGATCCCTATGCCAAATAACGACGGACTAAACGCCGCGCCCAACGCCAAACCGGTCCTCACGGTCAAGAACCTCGCCGTCGAGTTCCCGGTGCACAAATCGGTGGTGCATGCGGTGCGCGGCGTCAGCTTCAGCCTGTCGCGCGGCGAGACGCTGTGCCTCGTGGGCGAAAGCGGCTCGGGCAAGAGCGTCACCGCCCGCGCCATCCTGCAACTCGTGGCCGCGCCGGGCCGGATCACGGCGGGAGAGATTCTGCTCGATACGGGCAGCGGCGAACTCGATATCGTCAAGCTCGGGGCGCTCGGGCGCGGCATTCGCGAGGTGCGGGGGCGGCGCATCGCGATGATCTTCCAGGAACCGATGTCCAGTCTCTCGCCGGTGCACACCATTGGCCACCAGATCGTCGAGACCATCCTGCTGCACGAAAAGATCAGCAAGGACGAAGCGCGGAAGCGGGCCGCCGCCTTGCTCGACCGGGTGCGCATCCCCAACCCGGAGGCGGCACTCGATCGCTACTCGTTCGAGTTCTCGGGTGGCATGCGGCAGCGCGCCATGATCGCCATGGCGCTGTCGTGCAACCCGGAAATCCTGATCGCCGACGAGCCGACCACGGCGCTCGACGTCACCACCCAGGCCGAGATCCTGGCGCTGTTGCGCGAGCTGCAGCGCGACCGCGGCATGGCCGTGCTGTTCATCACCCACGACATGGGCGTGGTGGCGCAGATCGCCGACCGCGTCATGGTGATGTTCAAGGGCGAGATGGTGGAGCAGGCGAGTGTGTTCGACCTGTTCGAACGCCCGCAGCAGCCCTACACCAAGGCATTGCTCGGCTCGGTGCTGAAGCTCGAAACCCCGGCGCCGCGGCCGCCGCGCCCGGCGGAGGAAGCGCCGATCGCCGAGATCAGCGACCTGTCGCTGCATTTCCCGCTCAATGTCGGCGTTCTGGGCAAACCCGCCGCCTATCTGAAGGCGATCGACGGGGTCAGCCTCACCATCAACAAGGGCGAAACCGTCGGGGTGGTGGGCGAGAGCGGTTCGGGTAAGACCACGCTGGGCCGCACGCTGTTGCGCATCTACACGCCGACCGGCGGGCAGGTGAACTACTGGCGCGGCGATGGGGTGGAAGTCGACATCGCGAGGCTGTCGAAGCGCGAAATGAAGTCGCTCTACAGCGAAGTGCGCATGGTGTTCCAGGATCCGCATTCCTCGCTCAACCCGCGGATGACCGTCTACCAGATCATCTCGGAGCCGCTGCGCACCAATACGACGATGAGCGAGCGCGAGATGCGCGATCGGGTGGCGGAACTCCTGATGCGCGTTGGGTTGCCTGCCGATGGCGGCGAGCGCTACCCGCACGCCTTTTCCGGCGGGCAGCGGCAGCGCATCTCGATCGCCCGGGCCATCGCGCTCAGGCCACGGCTGATCATCGCCGACGAGCCGACCTCGGCGCTCGACGTATCGCTGCGCCACCAGGTGCTCGACCTGATGCGCGGGCTGCAGGACGAGTATGGCCTCAGCTACCTGTTCATCAGCCACGACATTTCGGTGATCCGCTATTTCTGCGACCGCGTCGCGGTGATGAAGAACGGCAAGATCGTCGAAATCGGCGACGTCCGGCAGATTTGCGAGCGGCCCGAGCATCCCTATACTCAGACCCTGATCCGCGCCGTCCCCCGTCCCGATCCGCGCCTGCGGCTTTCGGCCCCCGCCTGAGGAAGATCATGCCTAACATCCTGTTGACGGGCGCCGCCGGCAGGCTCGGGACCCACTTCCGCTCGAGATTTGCCGAAGCGGGGAAGGCGGTGCTGGCAACCGACATCGCCGCGCCGGCTGACGGTGGGCCGGTGGTGCTTGCCGACCTCGCCGACCGCGCGGCGATCAATGCGCTGATGCGGCAGGATATCTCGGCCGTGGTGCATTTCGGCGGCATGGCCAACGAGAAGCCGTGGCAGGCGATCCTCGATGCCAACATCGCCGGCACCTACAATATCTTCGAAAGTGCCCGCAAAGCGGGGGTGAAGCGGGTGATCTACGCTTCGTCCTACCATGTGCTGGGCATGCACGAGGTCGCCGATGCGCCGCTCGACCGGCACGCCGAAGTGCGGCCGGACTCGCTCTATGCGGTCAGCAAGCTGTTCGGCGAGAACCTCAGCCGGCTCTACCACGACAAGTTCGGCATCGACTGCCTCAACATCCGGATCTGCGCCGCCAACAACCCGGGCACGCAGCGCGACATCAAGATCTGGTGCGATCGCGATGACCTGTTTCGCCTGGTGCTCGCCGGGCTCGACGCACCGGAACTGGGCTACCGCACGGTGTTCGGCATCTCCGACAATCAAGGCGCCTGGTACGTGAATGAGCCGGACCAGATGCTGGGCTGGACGCCGGAGCACGGGTCAGGGGAACTGCCGGTGCCAGATGGTGGGTGGCCGGAGCCGGCGCCGGAGGTTGCGGTGCTGCAGGGCGGCGGCTTTGCGGTGCGCGGGCATTTTGAGGACTGAGGGGGCGGTCGTCTCACCGTCTCCTGCACCGGCAGTTCAGTCCCTTCTCCCCTCAGGGGAGAAGGTGGCGCGAAGCGCCGGATGAGGGGTGAGGCGGTGCAACGCGCGCTCGCTGAGAAGCTGAACCCCTCACCCTAGTTCCGCTACGGACCTATCGGTCCTAGCTGCACTTGCCCTCTCCCCTCAGGGGAGAGGGGCGCCGACTGCAAGCACTCAGTTTCCCCTGACGGGCCACCCCGCTTCCTTCACCATTTCCACCAGCCGCTTGAACACGTTGCCGCTCTGGCGGATGCCGTCGTGTTCGTACTCGTTGGTGACCCAGTATTGCAGGTTGCCGACTTCGGCGGCGGTTTCGAGCGACAGTCCGGCATCGACATAGAGATCGTCGTAGTAGACCACGGCGCTGACCGGCACCTGGTTGGCCGCGAGGCGCTGGGGATCGTAGAGCTTCGAGTAAGTCTCGCGTTGCGCCAGCGCATCGACGCCTGATTTGAACGGGCGAAGCGAGCGGATCTCCTCGAACATCCACGGATACATCATCTCGCCGGTGAACAGCAGCGGGCGCGCTGACGGGTCGAACTCGGGATGTTCGGCCCGCACCCGTTCGGCCGCCCAGTTGGTGGCGCCGGCCTCGTGGCCATAGATGCTTTCCTGCAGCGCCGCGAAGAGCGGGCCGGTGTCGTAGCTGGTGAGGCTCATGACGGTGGCGAGGAAATGGTCCGATAGCCGGCCGGGGGCGGAGAAGGCCTCGTCGATCAGCCAGTGGACGTTCTCGTGGCCCGGCGCCATGCCCAGGTCGATGCCAATGGTTTGCAGCCGCTTGACGGTCAGCCGGTCGCCATCGGGCAGGCGCACGTCATTGCCGGCGAGGTGGTCCGCAATGGCGGCGACGCGGGCGACGTCGTCGGGGTAGCGCTTGTAGTAGAGCTTCGTCTTTGCCGCGGCGCGCGGATAGGTGCGGCGGTAGACCTCGTCGGCCGAGGGACGGAGGCTGGCGAGGCCGCCGGCGACGTAGCAGGCGGCGAGCGCTTCGGGGTAGCGGCTGAGGTAGGTGAGGGTAAGGAAGCCGCCATAGCTCTGGCCCAGCGATTCCCAAGGCTTGCCAGCGAACAGGGTTTTGCGGGCGTGCTCGAAATCGTCGACGATTGAGTCGGCACGGAAACGCTCAAGATAGTCGGCAGCCGCCTCGGCATCGGCGAACTGCGCCATGGTGGCGGCTTCGATGCGGGTGGAGCGGCCGGTGCCGCGCTGGTCGGGCAGGATGACGCGGTGCGTCTTCAGCGCCTCGGCCAGCCAGGACGGGCTGCCCTTGGTGGGGCGGGGCGACTTGCCGCCCGGGCCGCCCTGCAGGAACACCAGGAGCGGCAGGTCGTCATGGCGTTTGGTCGGGTCGACCACTTCGCGCAGGAACAGCTCGATGGTCTGGCCCTCGGGCTTGCTCCAGTCGAGCGGCACCGGCAGCAGGTGATCGCGGATCAGCATGCCGGGGATGGTGTATTCGGCGACGGGCATTTTAGTCTCCTTCTGCTCCCCCCCCCCCTTGAGGGGAGGGGTTGGGGGTGGGGGTGGTCCCGTGATCACCGAGGGACCCCCACCCCCCGCCCCTCCCCTCAAGGGGGAGGGGAGCTCTACCGCACCCGCGGGTCGAGCAGCACGTAGGCGATGTCGACGATGATGTTGGCGACGACGATGAACAGGCCGCCGAGCAGCACTACGCCGATGATGATGGGTCGATCCTGGTTGGCCACCGCCTGCACGGCGAGGGCGCCGACGCCCTGCAGGCCATAGACCTGTTCGATGACGATGGCGCCGCCGAGCAGCAGCGCAATATCGGCGCCGAGCTGGGTGGCGAGCGGGGTGAGGGTGGCGCGCATGCCGTGCTTCCACACCACCTTGCGCTCACTCAGCCCCTTGGCCCGGGCGGTGCGGATGTAATCCTCGCCCATCACTTCGAGCATCTGGCCGCGGGTCAGCCGCGCATAGACCGCGGCGGTGGTGAGCGCCAGGGTGGTCCAGGGCAGGATCAGGTGCCAGGCCCAGATCGCCGGGTTGGGCAGGAACGGCTTGAAGCCGCCGGCCGGGAACAGCATGAAGCCCGATTGCCGGGGCAGGAAATAGAACAGGTAAAGCGACATCATGCCGAGGACGAACGTCGGGAAGCTGAGGCCGATGAGGATAAAACCCTGGCCGAGCCGGTCGCGCACCCCGCCGGGATGGCGGGCGGACATGGTGCCGATGGGGATGCCGACGGCGAGCCAGACCAGCACGCCGCCCACCACCAGCGACAGGGTGGCGGGCAGGCGGTTGAAGATCAGCTTCGCGACGGGCTGCTGGTTGCGGTAGGAATAGCCGAGGTCGCCGGTTACCGCCTTGCCCAGAAAGCTCAGATATTGCTCGTGGATCGGCCGGTCGAGGCCGAGATTGGTGCGGATCTGGATCAGCTGCGTCTCGGTCGCTTTGTCGCCCGCCACCATGCGCGCCGGATCGCCCGGGGCGACGAAGAACAGGAAGAACACGAACATGCTGAGCGTGAGCAGGATCAGCGCGCCGAACGCCACCCGGCCGAGGAGATAGCGTATCATTTGGCTTTCCTCCGCACGGGCCGGCCACGCGGATCGAGCGCGTCGCGCAGGCCATCGCCGAGGATGTTGAAGGCGAGCGTGGTGAACAGCAGTGCAAGGCCGGGGATCAGCACCAGCCAGGCGGCGACAAGATAGAGTGAGTTGCCGGCGGCGTCGGCCAGCATGCCGCCCCAGCTCGGGGCCGGTGGCACGATGCCCATGCCGAGAAAGCTCAGCGTCGCCTCGAAGACGATCGAGCCGGGGATCATCATGGTGGTGTAGACGATGATCGGCACGCTGAGGTTGGGCAGGATATCGATGAACATGATCGAGAGCGGCCCGGCGCCGAGCGAGCGGCTGGCTTCGACGAATTCCTGCGGGCGCAGCGACATCACCTGGCCGCGAATGACCCGGCCCATGGTGGTCCAGCTGAAAAACACGATGACGCCGATACTGAGCGACAGGCTGGGGCCGAACACCGAAACCAACGCCAGGGCGCAGAGCAGGAACGGCACGCTCATCACCAGGTCCATGGCGCGGCTCAGCACCGTATCGACCCAGCCGCCGAAATAGCCGGCGACCATGCCGACGATGATGCCGATCAACGCCGCAACTACGGCGGCGAGCACGCCGACGGTGAGCGAGACCTGCGCACCATAGGCGAGGCGCACCAGCACGTCGCGGCCCAGGTGATCGGTGCCGAACAGGAATTCGGCGTTGGGCGCCACCGGCAGGCCCATCGGCGAGAGCCCGGTATCGCGGTACTGTTCGATGGCAGAGTGGCCGGTCAGCGCCGAGATCCACGGGGCCGACAGAGCGAACAGCACCACGAGAACAATGAACATCAGTGCGGCGATAATCGCCGGGTCGCGGCCGAGGCGGCGCAGGGTCAGCGCCAGCGAGCCGCGCTGCACCACGGCGGTGGAAGCTGTGGCGCTCATGCGGCCACCACGACATGCGAGGCGACCAGCGTGCGGCCGGCGGCGGGGTGGCGGGGCGGGGTGGTGACCGAGGCAGCGAGCAGGGTGCGTGTGTAGGGATGCTGCGGGGCGCGGTAGAGCGTTTTGGCCTCCGCCAGTTCGACGATCTGACCGGCCTGCATCACCGCAATGCGGTCGCAGACATGCCGGACCACGGCGAGATCGTGCGAGATGAACAGATAGGTGAGGTCGAGGTCGCGTTGCAGCGAACGCATCAGGTTCAGCACCTGCGCCTGGATCGAGACATCGAGGGCGGAGACCGGTTCGTCATAGATGATCAGCGAGGGGTTGAGCGCCAGAGCGCGGGCGATGCCGATGCGCTGGCGCTGGCCGCCGGAAAATTCGGCGGGAAAGCGGTTGTAGTGCTCGGGGTTGAGTCCGACCAGTTCCATCAGCCGCTGCACCTCGCGCTTCCGTTCGGCGCCACTGGCGAGGCCGTGGATGCGGAACGGGTCGCCGATAATGGCGCCGACGCGCCGGCGGGGGTTCAAGGCGCCGAAGGGGTTCTGGAACACCAGTTGCACCTCGCGCCGCATCGCCTGCCAGGCGCGGGCATCGAGGCCGCCGAGGTCGCGGCCGAGCAGCGCGACGCTGCCCTCGGTCATCGGTATCAGCCCGGCGAGCACGCGGGCGAAGGTGGATTTGCCGCAGCCACTCTCGCCGACGAGGCCGAGGGTTTCACCGCGGCGGAGCTCGAGGTCGATGCCTTTCAGTACCTCGAAGCCGGCGCCGGGGTTGAAGATGTTGCCGGCGCCATAGGTCAGGCGGATGCCCTCGGCTTTGACCACGATTTCGTCGGCAGCGGGCGGCTTGGCGACGGCGGCGACACTCTCGCCGGCATCGGCCGGCGGGCCTTCAAGCCAGCACAGCGACTGCAACCCATCGCTGAAGATGCGGAGCGGCGGCGCCTCGGCGGTGCAGCGCGGCATGGCGCTGGCGCAGCGGGGGGCGAACACGCAGCCGACGGGGGTATCGAGCAGGCTCGGCGGCCGGCCGGGGATCGGCACCAGTTCGGCGCCGGCCTCGTAGTTGGCCGGCGAGGAGGCGAGGAGGCCGGCGGTATAGGGGTGAGCCGGAGCGGCGAAGAGCGGGGCGCTCGGCCCCAGCTCCATGCGGCGGCCGGCATACATCACCATGACATGGTCGGCGATGCTGGAGAGCAACCCCAGGTCGTGGGTGATCATCACCACGGTGGTGCCGCGCTCGCGCCGCATCTCGTCGAGCAGCGCGACGATCTGCGCCTGCACGGTGACATCGAGGGCGGTGGTGGGCTCGTCGGCAATGACCAGCGGCGGGTTGAGCACCAGCGCCATGGCGATCATCACCCGCTGGCGCATGCCACCGGAGAACTGATGCGGGAAACTGTCGAAGCGGCGTTCGGCATCGCTGATGCCGACGCGGGCGAGGAGGTCGACGGCGCGGCGGCGCGCCACCGTCTTTTCCACCTTCTCGTGGGCATGGATCATCTCGGTGATCTGGCTGCCGACCGTGTAGTAGGGATGCAGGCTCGACATCGGATCCTGGAAGATCATGCCGATGCGCGAGCCGCGGATCGACTGCAACTCGGCGGGCTTCAGGCCGAGGAGATTCCGGCCCTCGAACAGCACTTCGCCGCTGACTGTGGCGTTGGGGAGCAGGCCGAGGATGGCCTGGGTGAGCACGCTCTTGCCCGAGCCGCTTTCGCCGGCAATGCCGAACAGTTCACCGGCCTCGAGCGTGAAGGAGACGTCGCGCACCGCGTGGATCACGCCGTCTTCAGTGGGGATATCGACGCTCAGATGCCGCGCTTCGAGAACTGCCACGCAAACTGCTCCAGTTTGTGGACCGGCGACCAGAGGGCGTTGGTCCATTCGTAATCTCCTCACCCCGGTAAGTCGCCGCGGCGTGAGGTCAGTTCGGTGCAGAAAGAGTACCCCCCACCTTGTCCCTCCCCCGCAAGGGGGGAGGAGACCAAAACACAGGTGCCAGTGGGAGGGTCTCCCTCCCCTTTGCGCGGAGGGGACAGGGGTGGGGGTACGTTTCCCGCACCGGCCGGCCAGCTAACTATTGCTGCAGCCAGACGTTGGTCCAGTCGCCCTGGACGCCGATCGAGTAGGGCTGGAAGTTCTGAACCGCGGCGCCGTGGTAGAGCACGATGAGGTTGGCGACCAGCGGCACCACCGGGGCATCGGCCATCACCAGCTCATCGACCTGGGCCCAGAGCGCCCCGACTTCCTCGGGCGTCGTGGCGTTGATCGCCTGCTGGGCCAGCTCGTTGGCCTTGTCGTTGTTGTAGTCGGTGTAGTTATAGGTCTGGTGCGTGCCGTCATAGCTGAACTGCGGCTGGAACACCGAGCGCGCCGAGCCGCCGGCCCAATCCGGGGTCCAGCCGACCGGGGCGATATCCCAGGTGCCTTCCTGGGTATTCACCGGGTTGGTCATGAACTTCGAATAGTAGTCGGCAGGGGCCACCGGGGTCAGCTCCAGCGTGATACCGGCTTTGGCCATCGAGGCCTGGATGGTCTGCGCCACCGCTGGCTCGTTGCCCTTGTTGCGGAACGGCATCTTGAGCGTGATGCCGTTGGGGAAGCCGGCTTCGGCGAGCAGCGCCTTGGCCTTTTCCGGGTCGCCCTTGGCTTCGGCGGAGGGGTAGAGGTCGAACTCGTGATAGCCGAGCACGCCGAGGCCGAAAATGCCGTTGACGGGCTTGGCGATCGAGGGCCCACCCATCTGCTGGACGATGGCGGCCTTGTCGACGGCGTAGTTCAGAGCCTGGCGTACCTTCAGGTCCTTCAGCGCGCCATTATTGTTGCCCGAGACGGTGTTGATGAAGATGAAGTTGGTATTGCCCGACGACACCGTCATCAGCTTTTCGTCGCCCTGGGCGGTCAGCATCGAGAGGATCGCCGGCGGGATGGTGACGTCATAGGTCATGTCGCCATCGCCCGATTGCAGCTGCTGCATGATGGCGTCGACGGTGAGGCCGAAAGTGATGTCGATCTGGTCGACATAGGCCTTGCGCAGCGGATCGCTGTCGGCGGTCCAGGCCGGGTTGCGCACCAGTTGCAGCGACGAATCCGGGGTGTAGGCGCCGGGGGTATAGGGGCCGCTGGCGATGAAGTTGCTGCGGTAATCCGGATCATCCGGCATGTAGTCGAGCACTTCGATCGGCGCCGGCGCAGAGGTGGCGAGCGACAGCATGTAGATGAAGTCGCCGGCGCGCTGCGTCAGCTTGATCACCACGGTCTCATCATCCGGCGTCTCGATGCCGGTGATGTCGTTGCCCTCGATATAGGCCTTCATCGCCTCGACGGTCGGCTCGACCTTACTGAAGCCATCGCAGAACTCGGCCATGCCGGCGACGAGGCTCGAGTAATAGGTCAGCGCCGCCGAGCCGAGGGCCGGGTTGCACATGCGCTTGAAGCCGCGCTCGAGGTCGGCCGAGGTAATCTGGCGCGCGCCCGAGGGGGCGTTCCACTGCGCGCCCTGGCGGATCTTGAAGGTGTAGGTGAGCCCGTCATCGGTCGGCTGCGGCACTTCGGTCGCAAGATCGCCCTTGGGGGTGATGCGCACGGTCTCGTCGGTGGACGCTTCGTAAGAGATCAGCTGGCGCGATACGGCGCGCAGGAAATTGTTGGTGGTGACCAACGCTGCCGAGGTCGGGTCGAAATGGTCGAGATCCTCGGTGCCGAGGATGCGAAGCGTGCCGCCGGGCTGGGCGTCCTGCGCGAAGCTCGGCAGGGCCGACAGAGCGGTCGCGACGAGGCCGGCGAGCGCCAGCCGGGGCAGCAGATTCCGGCGTTTCGGGGTGGTATGCGCCATGGGTTCCCTCCTGAATGGACGAGCGGCTGCAGCCTGCAACTGCTCCGGTGTGCGATAGTCGACAGTCTGTACGCAACTTGTCAATAGTAATGTCGACAGCTTGCCGACAGTCGCGTTTCCGCCTATGAGAATGGCAAAGCCGGATGCCCGTTTGCGTCCGAAACGACGAGTGCGGCCGTTGCCCGCGAGACAAGGACCAGACGATGCAAAAGAGCGATTTCCGCGGCGTGTTCCCGGCGATCACCACCAAGATGACCGCCGACCAGGAGGTCGACCTCGCCGCCGTGCGAGCAGATGTCGCCTATCAGATCGAATCCGGCGTTGATGGCGTCATCGTCTGCGGTTCGCTCGGTGAAGCCTCGAGCCTGACGCGCGAGGAAAAGCTCGCCATCGCCAAGGCGGCGATTGCCGAAGCGGCGGGCCGCAAGCCCATCCTCCTCACCATTGCCGAAGATTCGACCCGGGCCGGCGCCTCGCTCGCCGCCGAAGCCGAAGCGATCGGCATCGAGGGGCTGATGGTGCTGCCGGCGATGCGCTATCTCGCCGACGATCGCGAAGTGGTGGCGCATTACCGCGCCATCGCCGCCGCCTCGGGCCTGCCGATCATCATCTACAACAACCCGATCGCCTACGGCATCAACGTCACCGAGGCGATGCTGCTGGAAATGGCGGACGAGCCGAAGTTCGTCGCCATCAAGGAATCGACCGGCGACACGCGCCGCATCAACGAGACGCTGCGGGCGCTGGGCGATCGCTACCAACTGCTGACCGGCGTCGATGACCTGGCGCTCGAAAGCCTGATCCTCGGCTGTTCGGGCTGGATCGCCGGGCTGGTGGTGGCTTTCCCGCGGGAGACTGTGGCCATCTACAAGCTGGCGGCAGAGGGCCGCATCCCCGAGGCGATGGAGATCTATCGCTGGTTCCTGCCGCTGCTCAGCATGGATATCGGGCCCAAGTTCGTCCAGAACATCAAGCTGGTCGAGGCCATTGTCCGCGGCACCTCGCCGGTGACCCGGGCGCCGCGGCTGCCGCTGGTCGGTGCCGAGGAAGCACGTGTGCGCGCCATCACCGAGGCCGGGCTGAAGAGCCGGCCGGATCTCTCCAAATACGGCTTCTGACCATGACCAGACTTCCGGCGCTCCGGGCCCGTCTCGGGGCCCTGGGTATCGACGGGGTGATCGTGCCGCGCTTCGATGCCCATCAGGGTGAGTATTGCGCGCCGCATGACGAGCGGCTGCGCTATCTCACCGGCTTCACCGGCTCGGCGGGCATCGCGCTGATTACTGCCGACAGGGCGGTGATCTTCGTCGATGGCCGCTACCAGGTGCAGGTGCGCCAGGAAGTCGATCTCGAGGCATTCGAGATCTCGCATTTCTATGACTTTCCGCTGGAGCGCTGGCTCGGCGAGAAATTGCCGCGGAACCTGCGCATCGGCTTCAACCCGATGCTGATCCCGTCGGATCTGCATGGGAAGCTGGTGGCGGCGATGCAGCAGGCAGGTGGCGAGCTGGTGCCGCTCGAGGCCGACCCGATCGATGCGATCTGGCCGGATCAACCGGAGCCGCCGACCGGGCGGATCATCAGCTTTGCCAATGCCGGTGAAGCGGCGGTGGAAAAGCGCCGGCGGATCGGGGCGCGGCTCGGTGAGCTCGGAGCGGATTTCCTCGTCGAAACCCAGCCCGACAATATCGCCTGGCTGCTCAACGTGCGCGGCAGCGATGTCAAGTACACCCCGCTGCCGCAATCCTTCCTGCTGCTCGACAAGAGCGGCGACACCGAATGGTTCGTCGACGAAAGAAAACTCCCCAACGATCGTGAGCCCTATGAACTCGACGCGGTGACGACGCGCTCGCCGGCCGACCTGCTCGAACGGATCGCGGCGCGCTCGGCCGGCAAACGCGCGCTGGTCGATCCGCGCTTTGCATCGGTGGCGACGGCGCTGGCGGTGACCGGGGCGGGCGGCACGGTGCTGTCGGAGACGAGCCCGATCACCGTCGCCAAGGCGATCAAGAACGGCGCCGAGCTCGATGGCTTCCGCTCGTCGCATATCAGCGACGGCGTGGCGCTGACCGAGTTCATGTGCTGGCTTGCCGACAATGTCGCGGCTCGCGAGGCCGCCGGCAACCCGATCACCGAACTCGAGGCGGAAGACAAGCTGCTGGAATTCCGGACGCGGGGGGAGGGTTTCGTCGAGCCGAGCTTCCGCTCGATCTCGGCCTCGGCAGCCAATGCCGCGATGTGCCATTACGCTTCGAGCGCCGAGACCAATGCGCCGCTGACCCGCGGCGAGGTGTACCTGATCGACTCCGGCGGGCAGTACCTGACCGGCACCACCGACGTCACCCGCACCACGGCCTTCGCCCCTGTCTCCGACGAGGTGCGCCGCACCTACACCGCGGTGCTCAAGGGCTTTGTGGCGCTGATGACGGCGCAGTTTCCGGTGACCGCTAGGGGCCATCACCTGGATGCGCTGGCGCGCCGACCGTTATGGGATCTCGGGCTCGACTACGACCACGGCACCGGGCACGGGGTAGGGCACTTCCTTTCGGTGCACGAGCATCCGCAGCGCTTCGGCAAGGTGGTGAACAACTATGAGTTCGCGCCCGGCGTGATCATGACCATCGAGCCTGGCTATTACCGCGAAGGCGAATTCGGCCTCAGGGTCGAGAACCAGGTGGAGACGGTCGCCGCGGCGCCGGGCTTCCTGCGCTTCGAGACGCTGACCCTGGCGCCGATCGACCTGGCGCTGGCGGATGTGGGGAAGCTGACCCGCGAGGAAGTAGCGTGGATCGATGGCTATCATGCGCGGGTGCGTGAGGCGCTGTCGGGGCGGTTGTCGCCATCGGCGCAGGGCTGGCTGGAGCGGATGACGGCGGCGATCTCTCTGTAGTTCCTCTGACTCTGCTCCCCTCAAGGGGGAGGGGAGCGACCGTGAACACCTAACCCCTCTCGAAAGCCCCCTCCATGACCGACCTCTCCAACCCACCTCGCCTCGATCGCTACACCCCGGTCGACCATGCCAAGGTCGATTTCTCCGGTGGGTTCTGGGAGAGCTGGAGCGAGACGGTGCGAGAGGTCACCGTGCCGACACAGCACCAGCGGCTGGACGAGGAGGGCTTCCTCGAGGTGCTCAACTTTCATCTGCCGCCGGCGCCGCTGGTTCGTCCGATCCAGCCGAGCGGGCTCTCGATGCAGCATTTCTTCGACAGCGATTTCGGCAAGTGGATCGAGGCGGCGAGCTATACGCTGAAGGCCCATCCCAACCCGGTGCTGGAAGCCAAGATCGACGCGATCGTCGAGCAACTGGCCAAGGGGCAGATGGCCGATGGCTATCTCAACTCGTGGTTCATCCGGCGCGAGCCGGAGAAGCGCTGGACCAACCTCCGCGACCTGCATGAAATGTATTCGATGGGGCACCTGCTCGAAGGCGCGGTCGCCTATTTCGAGGCGACCGGCAAGCGGCGCTTCCTCGAGGTGATGATCCGGGCCGTCGACCACATCATCGAGACCTTCGGGCCCGAGCCGGGGAAACTGCGCGGCTATGATGCGCATGAGGAAATCGAGATCGCGCTGATCAAGCTCCATGGCGTGAGCGGGGATCCGCGCCACCTTGAGCTCGCGGCGTTCTTCGTCAACGAACGCGGCCAGCAGCCCTCCTACTACGACGACGAGGCGCGGCGGCGCGGCAAGGACCCCAGGGACTATATCTTCAAGGATTACTCCTACAGCCAGGCGCACATGCCGGTGCGCGAGCAGACCCAGGTGGTGGGCCATGCGGTGCGGGCCATGTACCTGTTCTCGGCGATGGCGGATGTCGCGGCGGCCACCGGCGATCTCCAGCTGTTTGCAGCCGCCGACCGGCTGTTCGACAACCTCACCGGGCGGCAGCTCTATGTCACCGGCGGGCTCGGGCCGGCGCATGCCAATGAGGGGTTCACGCGGGAGTATGACCTCCCCAATGCCACCGCTTATGCCGAGACCTGTGCTGCAGTGGCGCTGGCGTTCTGGGGCCATCGCATGGCGCAGATCGAGCTCGACGGGCGCTTCACCGACCAGGTCGAACTGGTGCTGTTCAACGGCGCGCTGTCCGGCATTTCGCGCGATGGCGAGCACTATTTCTACGAGAACGTGCTGGAAAGCCACGGCGATAACAGGCGCTGGAAATGGCACTACTGCCCGTGCTGCCCGACCAATATCGCCCGGCTGATCGCCTCGCTCGGCAGCTATTTCTACACCACCAAGCCCGACGAGCTGGCCGTGCACCTCTACGGCGCCAACCGCGCCGAGGCGGTGCTCGGCGACACCGTGGTGCAGGTGAGCCAGGCGACGCAGTATCCGTGGGATGGCGACATTCGGCTTGCCGTCTCACCGGCCGTGACGAAGCGCTTTGCGTTGAAGCTGCGTGTCCCCGGATGGTGCCGCGAGGCAAGGCTCAGCGTCAACGGCGCGTTCGTGCCGGTCGAGGCGCATAAGGGTTACGCGACGATCGAGCGCGAGTGGCGGGCCGGCGACGAGGTGCGGATCAGTTTCGCCATGCCGGTCGAGCGGCTCTATGCCAATCCCGAGGTGAGCGAGGATGCCGGGCGAGTGGCGCTGAAGCGCGGGCCGGTGGTCTATTGCCTCGAGGAGGTCGACAACGGCTTTGCGCCGCAGCGGCTGCGGCTGGCGCCGGGGGCCGCGATCGAGACGGCGTATGATCCGGGGTTGCTGGGTGGGGCCGTCACGCTCAGCGGCATTGCCGTGAAAGCGAGTGACGCCGGCTGGGGCGGGGCGCTGTACCGGACGGCGCCTTCGACGCTGGAGCCGACCAGGTTCAAGGCGATCCCCTATCATCTTTGGGCCAATCGCGCGCCGGGCGGCATGCTGGTATGGCTGCTGGAAGCATAGGAATTCGGGAGAATCGTCGTGGCTGCAATGCGCGGGGCGACAAAGATCAAGGCAGCGGCGGGCAAGGCTGCCGCGTCAAGTGGCAACGAGCCGGTGCGGGTGCGCGGGCAGGGGGCGCAGACCGTCTATGGGAAGCTGCGCCAATCGATCCTCGACCTGACGCTGGAGCCGGGCAGCCCGCTGGATGAGGTGGGGCTATCGGTGCAGTTCGACATGTCGCGCACCCCGATCCGCGAAGCGCTCGTGCGGCTCTCGGCCGAAGGGCTGGTGACGACGCTGCCCAACCGCAGCACCATCGTTTCGTCGATCGATTTCGTGCAGCTGCCGATCTATTTCGAGGCGCTGACCCTGATGTACCGGGTCACCACCCGGGGTGCCGCGGTGCACCGGCGCGACAGCGACATGGTGGTGATCCGCCGGCTGCAGGCGGCCTATGCCGACGCAGTAGAGCAGCGCGATGCGCTGAAGATGATCCAGTCCAATCGCGATTTCCACGTCGCCATCGCCGCTGCCGGCGGCAACAGCTATTTCACCGGGCTGTTCACCCGGCTGCTCGACGAGGGGCGGCGGATCTTGCGGCTCTACTACCAGAGTTTTGACGACACGCTGCCGCGGCAATATGTCGACGAGCACGAGGCAATGGTGGCGGCGGTTGCGGCGGGCGATGCGGAGCTGGCGGATAAGCTCGCCGCCGGGCACGCGGCGCAGATCGTGCGGCAGATCCAGAGCTATATCGCGCGGGATACGACGTCGCATATCAGCCTGGCTTCTTAGGGTCTCACTGAACGTGCAGTCGGCGAACCCTCTCCCGCTTGCGGGGGAGGGGGGGACCAGCCGAAAGGCTGGTGGGTGGGGGGAGCCCAACGATCGGGATTCTCCCCAGCCGCGCGCGATTGGTGCGGGGGACATTGCCGACTGCAACAGCGGGGGCGTCAGCCTACCATCAGCGCGTGGGGCTCCCCCCTCCCACCACGCTTTCGCGTGGTCCCCCCTCCCCCGCAAGCGGGAGAGGGCAGCCCGACTGCAAGCTCCGCGTCAGCCCTCAGCCAATGGCAGCATCATCGAAAATCTTGCCCCGCCCGTCGGCGATTCCGTGACCGCCACGCGGCCCTTGTGGCGCTGGACGATCGAGGCGACGAGGTTCAGCCCTAACCCGGCGCCGGTTGCGAGCGGCTTGATGCGGTAGAACGGCTCGAAGATGCGTTCTCTGTCGGCCGGGGCGATGCCGGGGCCGTCGTCCATCACCGAGATGGCGCCGGTGGGGCTGACCTCGACGATGATCTGGCCGTGGTTGGCGCCATGGACGATGGCGTTCTGCACCACATTGGCGAGAGCCCGGGTCAGGCTGCCTTCGTCGCCTCGGACCAGTACCGGCGCCTCCGGGGCGTCGAGCGCCAGCTCGTAGCCGGCATTGAGGGCGAGCGGAGCGAGGTCGCTGACGACATTGCCGGCGAGCTCCACCAGGTCGAGCGGCTGCATGGCGGTTTCGCCCAGGTCCATGCGCTGCAGGTCGAGCAACTGGTCGGCGAGGCTCGACAGCCGAGCCACATCCATCAGCAGCCGGGCTTTTTCAGGGAAGGGTTCGGCGGTTTCCAGGCGGGTCTGGAGGATAGCGATGGGGGTGCGCAGCTCATGAGCGGAATCGGCGAGGAAGCGCTCGCGCTGCGCATAGGCCTTGTCGAGGCGGGCGAGGCCGCCATTGACCGCGTCGACCAGGGCGCGGACTTCGTGCGGCACGTTCTCGGTGGGCAGCTGCGTGCCGCGGGCATCGATGTCGATCAGCTCAGCCTGTTCGGCGGCCTGCTTCAGGCCGCGCAGCTCGCGACGGATGACGCGCGGGATGATGATGGCGGCGGCGATAGTGGTGATGGCGAGCAGCGCCAGGCTGAACAGGGCCCAGAACCCGGCGACGAACGACACCACGCCGATAGTGCGGCCGCCGCCCGACGCCACCATGACATCGCCGATCTGGCTCTTGTGCCGCTCGAGCTGCAGCGCATCGACCGGAGATCCGGCGCGCGGGCGCACATCGACCGAGGCGAACTCCCACAGCGCAGTATCCAGCTCATCGTAGAACACCGGAATCTTGCCGTATGACACCTTGGTGCCCGCCTCGGTCGAGGCGAGGAACCAGACTCCGGGCTTGTCGGCTATCAGTGCCTTGAGCTTGGGCGTCATCTCCACCTCGGCGCCGCCATCTGCAGCGGGTCGGATCGCTTCGGCGAAGGTCTCGGGGTTGCCCGGATCGAGCGGCGGTGCGTCGATGAAGCGGAGTGCCGGGTAGATGCCGAGCGGAAACACCACAAGGGCGAAGAACAGCAGCAGCGCCACCGCCTGCACCTGGATCATGCGGCGGGTGAGGCGGCGTTCGAGCCTGACGGGTTTGGGTTTGCGGGTCATGATTGCCTGAGCAGGTACCCGACGCCGCGCACCGGGTGGATCTCCACCGTGCTGCCGGCCTCGGCGAGTTTACGCCTGAGCCGCGAGATATGGGCTTCGAGCGAATTGGATTGGATCTCGTCGTCGGAGCCATAGACATCTTCCTCGAGCACGGCGCGGCGCACGGTGCGGCCGGAACGGCGCATCAGGCTTTCAAGCACCAGGTATTCGCGGCGCGGCAGATCGACCTTGGCGCCATCGACGAAGACATCGCCGTGGTTGAGGTCGAGCGACAGGTTGCCGATGGCAAGCGGGGCGGTTTCGACGTGGCTCGGCCGACGCAGCACGGCGCGCAGCCGCGCCACCAGTTCATCGACCACGAAGGGTTTGGCGAGGTAGTCGTCGGCACCGAGGTTCAGCCCTTCGATGCGGTGGTTGGCGCCGCCCATGGCCGAGAGCACGACGATCGGGGTGTGCGGCCGGCGCTTCCGGATATGGGCGATCAGCGAGGCGCCGTCGCCATCACCGAGCTGCCGATCGAGGATGACGAGGTCATGCGCCACCGTTTCGATCGCCTCGATGGCGTACTCGATGGACGGTACGTGATCGGTGACGAAATCGTGCTTCTCCAGCGCGGTACGCAGCAGCGCCGCCATGTCGGGCTCATCTTCTACCAGCAATAGCCGCATCGGCACCTCCTTCGTCGTCTTCGCCGATCAAGCTTGCCGAAAGCTTGCGCTTACCGCTTCGCACCATGCAACCGACCCATGCGCGCCGTGATCGAGCCGCGCAAGGTTCATGCAAGCTTGGCAGCAGAAAAGCCGTCCCTCGCGATGCTCGTCGATCCCGGGAGCATTCGCTTGGATCCACTTATCCGAGGACTGCGCCATGGACGAGCCCGCAATCCAGCCCGCCCCGAAGCCCGAATGGGCGCTGAGCCGGCGTGAACTGAAGAAGCGGGCGCTGCTGGCGGCCGGCATCCAGCCCTCGCGCTTCCCCTGGGTTTGGGGAGGCGCCGCGGTGGCGTTGGTCGGCCTTGCGGTGTTCGTGCTGCCGCCAATGCTGGCGCCGCAGGCCTCGACGCCGACCGAAACTGCCGCACCGGCGCCGGATGTGGTGAAGCGCCTCCTCAGCATCGATGTGGCGACGGCAGCGCCGGCAACGCTCGCCGAGACGCTGAAGGCCACCGGCTCGCTGATGCCGCGGCGCTCCATTGCCATGGCCTCGCAGGTCAACGGCACGCTCAAAAGCGTCGACGTCCGCGTCGGCGACAGCGTCAAGGCCGGCGACGTGCTGGCGACGGTCGATGTCGAAACTTCGCAGATCCAGTTGAGCCAGCAGCGCAGCACTGCCGCGGCGACCCGGGCGCAACTGGCGCAGGCCGAGAACCAGCTCGAGCGCACTTTGCGGCTCGCCGATAGCGGCCTCACCCCGAGCGCTACGGTCGAATCCGAAAAAGCCTCGATCGAAGCGCTGAAGGCCAACCTCGCGGCGCTCGAAGCGCAGGTTGCGGCCGCCGAGCTGGTGATCCGCAACGCCACTATCACCGCCCCGTTCGATGGCATCGTCGCGGCGCGGGCCATCGAGCCCGGCCAGTTGATCACCTCCGGCGCCGCCCTGTTCGACCTCGTCGATCTCTCGGTGATGGAAATGACTGCCTATGTGCCGGTCAGCGCCAGCCCGAAACTCAAGCCCGGGCAGGGCGTCAACCTCAGCGTCGAAGGGCTGCCGGGGCAGAGCTTTGCCGCGACGGTCGAAGGCGTGAGCCCGGTTGCCGCCAAGGGTACCCGCACCGTGCCGGCGCTGATCTCGGTGCCCAACCCTGATGGGCAGTTGCGCGGCGGCATGTTTGCCTCGGGCGCCATCATCATCGAAGAGGCGAAGCAGGCATTTGCGGTGCCCGACGCTGCCCTGCGCGAAGACGCCGAGGGGCGCTACGTGCTGCGGATCGCCGATGGGGCGCTGGTGCGCCAGCCGGTCGAGGTCAAGCGCCAGTGGACGTCGAGCCGGATGACCGAGCTCGCCTCGGGCCTCGTTGCCGGCGACAGCTATGTCGCGGGCCAGCTCGACGATCTCACGCCCGGCATGCGCGTCACCGTGGTGGAGAACTGAGCAATGTTCCTCACCAAGATCAGCGTCCGCCACCCGGTCTTCGCCACCATGGTCATGGTGGCGCTGCTGGTGTTCGGCCTCTACTCCTATTCGCGGCTCTCCATCGAGCAGATGCCCAATATCGACCTGCCGGTTGTCGCGGTGGTGGTGAGCTATCCCGGCGCCTCGGCGCAATCGGTCGAGAACGACATCATCAAGCCGATCGAAGACGCGGTGAACTCGATCAGCGGCATCGATACGCTGCAATCGGTGGCGCAGCAGAACGCCGCGATGATCATCATGATGTTCGACATGGAGGTGCGCTCGGTCGACGCGGTGCAGGAGGTGCGCGACAAGATCGCCGGCATCGAAGCGAACCTGCCCGATAATGCCGACAAGCCGCGGGTGCTGCGGTTCGACCCCAATGCCATGCCGATCCTGTCGCTGGCGATCCGCTCGGACAGCCTGTCGGCGCGCGAGCTGACGCAGCTCGCCGACGATGTGGTGGTCGACAAGCTGCGCAACATTCCCGGGGTCGGCAGCGCCGACCTCGTCGGTGGCGTGCCGGCGCAGCTCGACGTCGCGGTCGATCCCGACCGGCTCGACGGCTTCGGCGTCAGCATGGCCGAGGTGATCTCGGCGATCCGCCAGAACAATCTCGACCTGCCGGCCGGTACCATCACCGAGGGCGCGGTATCGCGCGCCATCCAGGTGGAAGGCCGGCTCGAGGATGTCGAGGATTTCCGCAACATCATCGTCGCCCGCACCGGCGGGCAGGCGGTGCGGCTCGGCGACGTGGCGACTATTACGCAGGGGCAGGGCGACGAAGAGAGCCTCGCCTTCATCAATGGCGAGCGGGCGCTGGCGATCAACATCATCAAGGTGCAGGGCGCCAACACCGTCGGTGTGGCCAAGGCCGTGCACGAGGAACTCGAGCGGCTGCAGCAACGCGAACTGCCTCAGAGCGTCAGCATCGACGTGGTGGCAGATAACGCGGTGCCGGTGGAGCAATCGTTCCACACGGTGCAGAACATGATCGTCGAGGGTGCGGTGCTGGCCGTGCTGATCGTCTTCCTGTTCCTCAACTCGTGGCGCTCGACCGTCATCACCGCGCTGACCCTGCCGATCTCGATCATCGGCACGATGACGGTACTGTTTGCGCTCGGATTCACGCTCAACATGATGACGCTGATGGCGCTGTCGCTGTCGGTGGGCATCCTGATCGACGACGCGATCGTGGTGCGCGAGAACATCATGCGGCACCTGCATATGGGCAAGAACCACGTGCAGGCGGCGCTCGATGGCACCAACGAGATCGGTCTCGCGGTGCTGGCGACGACGCTCTCCATCGTCGCGGTGTTCCTCCCCGTCGCCTTCATGGATGGCATCATGGGGCGGTTCTTCCTGCAGTTCGGCGTCACCGTATCGGTGGCAGTACTGATCTCGCTGTTCGTCGCCTTCACGCTCGACCCGATGATGTCGTCGGTCTGGCACGACCCGGATTCCGAGCCGGGCGCCAAACGCGGACCGCTGGGTCGCGCGGTGGCGAAGTTCGACCAGTTTTTTGCCTGGTGCGCCGGCGGCTATCGTGCGCTGCTGCGCTGGTGCCTCAAACACCGGATGGCGACGCTCGCCACCGCCGTGCTGCTGTTCTTTGCCAGCTTCGCTTTGGTGCCGCTGGTCGGCTTCGAGGTGACGCCGGCCACCGACAACAGCGAATTCCAGGTCGAAGTGGAGACGCCGCAGGGCTCCTCGCTCGAGTACACCGGCGAGAAGGTGCGGCAGGTGGAAGCGCTGCTGCGCACGCTGCCCGAAGTGAAGCGCACCTATGCCACCGTCGCCGGCGGGCAGGGCGTCTCGAGCTCCAATGCCGGCACCGTCGTCGTCACCATGGTGCCACCGGGTGAACGCGCGCTGATGCCGCATGAGATGACCGGACCGGTGCGCGACCTGCTGGTGCAGATCCCGGGCGTGAAGACCATTGTCGGTGTCTCCAGCGGCTTCGGCAGCCTGAGCAAGCCGATCCAGATCACTGCCTTTGGCGACAGCTTCGCCGTGTTGGGCGATCTCACCGACCAGTTGGCGAAGAAGCTCGCCGAGATCCCTGGTCTCAGCGATATCGAGACTTCGCTCGATGCGGCGCAGCCGATCGTCGGCATCAGGGTCAACCGCGAGCTTGCCAGCGAAGCCGGCATCTCGCTGCAGCAGGTGGGCTCGGTGCTGCAGCCTATGCTCTCGGGCGAAGAAGTCAGCGAATGGACCTCGCCGTCGGAGGAGACCTTCAAGCTGGTGGTGCGGTTGCCTGAAGGCGAGCGCAACAGCGTCGAGCTGCTCTCCAACCTGCCGATCAGCCGCAATGACAGCTCGGTGATCCGGCTCGGCGACATTGCCGATGTCGAGACCTCGACCGGCCCGGCCGAGATCAACCGGCAGGACCTGTCGCGGCAGGTGACGGTCGACGCCAATCTGAGCGGCGCCAACATTGGCGACGTGATGCCCAGGATCCAGGCGGCGATCGACGCGATCGAACTGCCGGCCGGCTATCGCATCACCATGGGTGGCGACGCCGAACAACTGGGCGAGATCGGCTCCTCCGCCGGCTCGGCGCTGCTGCTGGCGGTGGTGTTCATCTACCTGGTGCTGGCCAGCCAGTTCGGCAGCTTCGTGCAGCCCATCGCCATCATGATGGCGCTGCCACTGTCGCTGATCGGTGTGCTGGTCGGGCTGCTCATCGGCGGCTCGACGCTCAACATGATGTCGATGATCGGCTTCATCATGCTGATGGGCCTCGTGGTGAAGAATGCCATCCTGCTCGTCGACAATGCCAACCAGCATGTGCGCGAGGGCTGGAACCTCTATGACGCGCTGGTCGAGGCGGGCGTCACCCGCTTCCGCCCGATCATCATGACGACGCTGGCCATGGTGTTCGGCATGCTGCCGCTGGCGCTGAGCCTCCATGAAGGCTCGAGCCAAAACGCGCCGATGGCGCATGCGGTGATCGGCGGGCTGATCAGCTCGACGCTCCTCACCCTCGTCGTCGTTCCCGTGATGCTGACCTACACCGACTCGCTGAGCGGGCTGGTCAAGCGCGTGCTGCGCCGGCGCGAGCCGGCGCAGCATTCCCCCATGCCGCAGGCGGCCGAGGTCGCCGAGCACTGATCCGATAACCCAGGGACTAGATATGACCACCGCATCGGCTTTGCGGGCGCCCGCCGGGCGCCTGCCCCGCCTGCTCGTTGCCGCCAGCATTGCCGCTTTGCTGGCGGGCTGTTCCTCACTCGCCTACCAAAAGCCCGAGATGGCGGTGCCGGCGACGTTCAACGCTTCGCCGAAGGTGGCTTCGGTCGATAACAGCAAGACCGCGTGGTGGACGGCGTTCCGCGACCAGCGGCTGAGCCGGCTGATCGATCGCGGGCTCAGCCAGAACCTCTCGATCGCCCAGGCGGTGGAGCGGATCAACGAGGCCAATGCGGGCATGATCGCCGTCGGCGCCACCGTGCTGCCCTCAGCCTCGGGCAGCGTTGCCGGCCGCGAAAGCGGCGGCTCCGGTGCGTCGAGTTCGTCGGTCACCTATGGCGCCACGGCGTCGTGGATGCTCGACCTGTTCGGGCAATATGGCAACTCGCGCCGGGCCGCCGAGGCCAATCTCGACAGCGCCTATCTCTCGGCCGATACCGCGCGGCTGACCTTCCTGTCGGAACTCACCAATGCTTATATCGACCTGCGCTACTATCAGGAATCGCTTGCACTCACCCGCTCGAGCCTCGCCACCCGCCAGCAGACGCTGGAGCTGACGCAGTCGCTGCTCAACAACGGCGCCGGCTCGCAGCTCGACGTGCTGCAGGCGCAGAGCGCGCTCGATGCCGCCTCGCTGCAGCTGCCGAGCCAGGAGCTGGGGTTCGTGCGCAGCCTCAACCGGCTGGCGACATTGACGGCGCAGTCGACGAGCGCCATCGAAAAGGACCTGATCAAGGGCGCCCCACAGCCGTGGCCGCGCGCCAAGGTCAATGCCGGCATCCCGGCCGACCTGATCCGGCAACGCCCGGATATCCAGGCGGCCGAGCGCGCAGTGCTGGCGGCCACCGCCAATGCCGGGATCGCCGAAGCGCAGATGTATCCGTCGATCACGCTCAGCGGCAATATCCAGCTCAGCGCGCTCAGCGCCGGCAACAGCACCAGCTGGGGGTTCGGGCCGACGCTTAGCTTGCCGTTCCTCGATGGCGGGCGAGCCAAGGCCAACCACCAGGCGGCGTTGTCGAAAGTAAACCAGGCCTATCTCAGCTGGCAGAGCGCGGTGCGCGGCGCCATCGAGGAAACCGAGAATGCGCTCGCCGCGGTGCGCCGCGATGGCCGCAGCATCGATGCGGCGACTAAAGTGTCGGACAGCGCGCAGCGGCAGCTCGAACTGGCGCGGAAGAGTTACCAGGAAGGGCAGGGGCAGATCCTCGACGTGCTCAACGCCGAGCGCAGCCTGTTCGACGCCAAGGCGCAGTTGGCGAGTTCGACGCGGCAGTACGCGAGCAATTATGTGACGTTGAATGTGGCTGTTGGCGGGGGGATCGGGGCGTTGGCGGGGAAGTGAGGGGCTCACCGGATCTGGCAGTCGGGGTCCCTCTCCCGCTTGCGGGGGAGGGGGACCACGCGAAAGCGTGGTGGAGGGGGGAGCCCCACGATCTGACCGTGGACTGGCCGCGCACGAACTGTCGGTCATGCCACTCACCCATTGTGCGCGGCTGGGGCAGGGCCAGAGTCTGTGGCTCCCCCCTCCCACCAGCCTTTCGGCTGGTCCCCCCTCCCCCGCAGGCGGGAGAGGGTGCGCCGACTGCACGTTCGTTGGCTACTCACTCCTCCGGCATCCCCGCCTCCACCCAGCGCACGAACAGGGCGATCTGCTCCTCCGCCAGCGGGTAGCTGAGGAACGGCATGCGCGGCGTGCTTATCCCCTTGAGTCGCCGGATCAACTCGCTCTGCTCGGGGTCGCCCGGCAGCAGCACTGGGCCGTCCTGGCTGCCGGCGAGTGCCAGGGCGTAGCTGTCGAGGCGGAGGCCTTTCCCGGCCCCCTGGGAGGAATGGCACATGACGCAGTGCTTGGTGACGATCGGGTCGATCTCCGCCCAGGTTGGCGGTTGGCCCCCAGCTTCGGCGGCGGATGTCGCCGTGGCGAGGCTGACGAAGAGTAGCGCGACAAAAGTCTGCTTCATGATGGTGACCAAAGTCAGTGTTCGGGCGAGGCGGCGAAATCATCCGGTCGCTCAATCGCTAGCACATCCCCAGACACAGTGCGCGAATTGCATCGCGGGTCATCGAAATAGTCTTGCCAAATACGTGTCATTGCTGATGAATCCGGCGTCAGCTGTTACTGGATAGGCTCATTCTCAGCGTGATATGCTGCCCCGCGCAGCCGCCGGCCGCCCGCCTGCGGCGTTTCGCGTGGGAGGAAGAACATGAGAAGACTGGTTCTGCTGGCACTGGCTGCTTCGTTCTGCCCGATGGTTGCATCGGCCGTCGATGTCAGCCTCGACGACATGCGCAAGGCCGTCGACAAATACAAGGATGTGAAGGTGGCGCTGGCCGATGGCTACATCACCCCCGACAACCACTGCGTGTCGGCCGCCAATTCGGGATTACCGGCTGAACTGGGGGCGATGGGGATCCACTACATCCATCCGGCGCTGCTGGAAATCACCGGTACCGACCCCAAGGTCGACGGCAAGAGCACCCATACTGACTGGATGAAGCCATCGGTGCTGATCTACGAGCCGCAGGCCGACGGTTCGCTCGAACTGGTGGCGGTGGAGAACCTGGTGTTCCAGGCGGCATGGGACGCCGCGGCCAAGAGCGAGGAACTGGTGCTCAACAGCCGCGCCTGGGACCACATGGCCGACGACCCAGCGACCGAAGGCGACGAGGCGCACGGCTTCACGCCGCATTACGATCAGCATGTCTGGCTCTATCGCACCAACCCGGCCGGCGACCTGATGCCGTTCAACCCGGCGGTGACCTGCGACCACGCTCCGGACGCGCACAAGATGTAGGGCTGGCTAGACGGCGGCTTCGCTCCCCTCCCCCTTGAGGGGAGGGGAGCCCTACATCGCAGCCGAAACCTCGGCGCGCTCGGCAAACTGCCGTCGTGCCATCGCAATCCGCTCGCGGTTGTTGAAAGCGATCGAGCCAAGCTGCTTGACCCCGCCGACCAGTTCCTCGCCGAGCGTGGTGAGCTCGTATTCGACCCGTGGCGGGATGGTGGCGAAGGCCGTCCGTTCGACGAAGCCGTCGCGCTCCAGTTCCCTGAGCGTTGCCGCCAGCTGCTTCTGCGCCACGCCGCCGACATCGCGGGCAATCTCACCGAAGCGCATGCGGCCCGTTTCCAGCGCCACCAGCACCGGCACGGTCCAGCGGGCTCCGGTCAGGTCGAACACGTCGCGGACGATGGCGATGTCTGGCTTGGTCATTTCGGGCACCTCGATTCACTGCGGGCACCCTAGGCGGGCAAGCTTGCGACAGGCTTGCAGTCGGCTCAGCCACCTCTACTAGTTCGGCTCGAGCGCCCCCTCTCTCTTTGGGGAGAGGGTTGGGGTGAGGGGGCCTTGCCGCATGCACTGGGTTTGAGGCAAGGCCCCCTCACCCGGCCCTGCGGGCCGACCTCTCCCCCAAGGGAGGTGATGTGGTGCACTACTTCTTGTCCTCTGGCGTTATCTCCCGCGTTTCCTCGATCCGATCGCGGAACAGCGTCGCCCTTGCCAGCAGCATCAGGGTCACCGGCGTCGTCACCGTCACGAACAGGAAGATTACCAGCTCGTGGATCACCAGTCGCTCTTGCGTCACGGTGAAGAAGATCGCCGAGGCGAGGAGGATCAGCCCGCCGCCCATGCTGGTGCCCATGGTGGGGGCATGGATGCGGCGGTAGAAATCGGGGAAGCGCACCAGACCGAGGCATCCGGCCATGGTGAGGCCGGCGCCGGCCACCACGCAGACCGAGACGAGGATAGCGAGCCAAAGCGGCAGGTCGCCGGTCATTCGATCACCTCGCCGCGCATCAGGAACTTGGCCAGTGCCACCGTGCCGACGAAACCGAGGAGGCCAATCAACATGGCGAGCTCGAAATAGATCTCGGAGCCGGTGCGGATGCCGAGGGTCACGAGCAGCAGCAGGCCGACCACATAGAGCGCGTCGAGCGCCAGGATCCGGTCCTGGGCGCGGGGGCCGCGCACCATGCGGTAGAGCGTTGCCAGCATGCCGATGCCCAGCATCAGCTGGCTGGCGAACAGGCTCCAGTCGAGGATGATCTGGCTCATTCGAAAATCTCCAGCAAGAGCCGCTCGTAGCGTTGCTTGACGGTGGCGATCCACTCGTCCTTGTCGGCGAGATCGAGCACATGGATCAGCACGGTGTTGCGTTCGCCGTCAAACTCGAGCCAGGCGCTACCCGGCGTCGCGGTGAGGATGCAGGCCAGCACCGCGAGGCCGAACTGGTTGGTGAGCTGCAACTCCATCTTGATGAAGCCGGCCCGTGGCTCGGCCCCGGGGTTGATCAGGATCAGCAGCACCGCGATGTTGGAGCGGATGATGTCGATGCCGGCGACCGCAATCAGCTGCAGCAGGCTGAGGAGGCGTCGGAAGCGCACCCGCTCGGGCAGGATGGCGCTGGCGGCCAACGCCACGCCGATGGCGACGCCGCCGCCGAGCAGCAGCTGGCCGAGGCCGAGCGACTGCTGCAGCACCAGCCACAGCACCAGCAGCGCGCCCGCCAGCACGGGGTAGGGGAAGAGCCGCCTCATGGCGTGGCTCCCCTGGGCAGCACCACATCGACATAGCCCTGCGGCGAATGGATGAATGCGGCCGTCTCGGTGAAGAACGCCATTGCCGGGCCGGCCGCCAGCGCCAGCGCCACGCAGAGCGCCAGCAACACGACGATCGGCGCCAGTTCCGCGGTTCGCACCAGGGGAGTGTCGCTGTCGGGCAGCGAGGTCCAGAAAATGTTGATGCCGTTGCGGACCATCGCCACGAGGACGAGGAAGCCCGAGACGATCAGCGCGGCGATGAACCACCAGGTGGCGGTGGTCGGTCCGGCCCCGAGCGCCGCCGAGATCATGGCGAACTTCGAAACGAACCCGGAGAGCGGCGGCAGGCCGGCCATGATCAGCGCGGCGATGGCGAAGCACCAGCTCACCAGTGTCGCGGCGCCCGGCACGGTGCGGCTCACCTCGTCGGCATCGTCATGGGCTTCTTCCTCGTCACCGTAGATTTCGAGCGACACTGCCAGCACCTGCGCCTCGGCGGGAAGGATCTGGTCGATGACGTCCTTGAGCAGGAACAGTGCGCCGGCGGCCAGCGTCGCCACCACCACGTAGTAGAGCGCGCCGCTGGTAACGCCGGGCGCATTGTAGCCGACAGCGAGGAGGAGCGTTCCGGCAGAAACAAGGATCAGGTAGCTTGCCAGCCGGTCGAGCGCCTTGCTCGACAGCGCGCCGATACTGCCGAAACTGATCGTGGCGAGCCCCAGCACCAGCAGCACGTTCTGCCCGAAGGCCAGTTCGGGGCCGGACGAGTTGGCGAACACCAGGGTCCAGAGCCTGAGGATGGCGTAGAACCCCACCTTGGTCATCACTGCGAACAGGGCCGCCACCGGCGGGGCTGCCGAGGAATAGGTGCGGGGCAGCCAGAAATGCAGCGGCCAGGAGCCGGCCTTGATCAGGAAAGCGACGCCGAGCACCGCGGCGCCGGCATCGAACAGGCCACGATCATCGGGCGCGATCAGTGGCACGGCGCGGGCGATATCGGCCATGTTGAGCGTGCCGGTGGTGGCATAGATCAGAGCCACGCCGATGAGGAACAGGAACGAGGCGACCAGATTGATGGCGATATAATGCAGCGCCGCCTTCACCTGGTTGCGGCCGCCGCCATGCAGGGTCAAGCCGTAGGAGGCGGCGAGCAGCAGCTCGAAGAAGACGAAGAGGTTGAACAGGTCGCCGGTCAGGAAAGCGCCGTTGAGCCCCATGGTGAGGGCGTGGAACAGCGGGAAGAAGTTGGTGCCGCGGCTGTGCCAGCGGGCCGAGGCGAAAATCAGGGCGGCGAGCGACAGGATCGAGGTAACGAGGACCATCACCGCCGCGAGCCGGTCAGCGACCAGCACGATGCCGAACGGTACGGGCCAGTTGCCGAGCGGGTAGACCGCTGCGAGGTGCCCATCCGGTTGTGCCAGCACCACCAGCAGCAGGATCGAGACCAGCAGCAGCACGACGCTGAAGGCGAGGTTGAGCCTAACCCGGCTGGGGGGCCTGAGGTTACCGAGCAGCAGGTTGGCGATCACCGCCGCCATCGGCACGAGGATGGGGAGGATGGCGATGTGGTTGAGCGCCGCCATCAGTCGAGCTTCCCATCGACGTGATCGTTGCCGGTGAGGCCGCGCGCCGCCAGCAGCACGACGAGGAAGAGCGCCGTCATGGCAAAGCCGATGACGATGGCAGTGAGCACCAGGGCCTGCGGCACCGGATCGACATAGTCGGCCGGGTTGGCATTGGCGCCATCGAGGATCGGCGCCGCATCCATGCGCAGCCGGCCCATGGCGAGGATGAAGAGGTTTACCGCATAGGAAATCAGCGACAGCCCGATGATCACCTGGAAGGTGCGTGGGCGAAGGATCAGGTAAACGCCCGAGGCGGCCAGCACGCCGATAGCGGAAGCAAGGATCAGTTCCATTTTGCCAGCCCCACGCGTTCCCTCGGTTTGGCGGAGCCGGCGGGCTTGGGCCGGCGGATCGACTGGTGGGCGAGTGCGATCAGCATCAGCACGGTAGCGCCGACCACCAGCGCGAATACGCCGAGGTCGAACAGCAGCGCCGTGGCCAGCGGGATCTTGCCGATCAGCGGAATGTCGGCATAGGCGAAGGCCGAAGTGAGGAAGGGCGCGCCCAGCGCCATGGCGCCGAGTCCGGTGAGCATGGCGAGCCCGAGTCCCCAGCCGATCCACAGCACCGGCAGGACGCGCAGCCGCTCTTCGACCCAGCGGGTGCCGTTGGCCATGTATTGCAGGATGAAGGCCAGTGACATGATGATGCCGGCAATGAAGCCGCCGCCGGGCAGATCATGGCCGCGCAGCAGCATGTAGATGGCAATGAGGATCACCACCGGGAACAGCCAGGTCATGATCAGCGCCGGGATGCGCAGGAAATCGTCGGCGAGCCGCTGGCCCTCGGCGTTGCCGTCGAGCAGGCGCTGCTGCTCGGGCCGGTCGGCGCTGTCGGCGGCCGGGCGGAAGCGGCGGAGCAGGCCGAACACGGTGAGCGCCACGACACCGAGCACGGTGATTTCGCCCATGGTGTCGAAGCCGCGGAAATCCACCAGCATGACGTTGACGACGTTGGTGCCGCCGCCCTGTGTGTAGGCGTTCTCGAGGAAGAATTGCGAGATGCCGGTCGGCGCGCCACGGGTCATCACGGCGTAGCTGGCGAGCGCCGCACCCAGCCCCACCAGCATGGCGAGGCCGACATCGCGCGCCCGACGCGCCCGGGTCCTGAGCGTCAGGTCGTCGGGCACCGGCAGGCGCTTGGGCAGCCAGCGGAGGCCGAGCAGGATCAGCACCGTAGTGGCGATTTCGGCGAGCAACTGGGTCAGCGCCAGGTCGGGCGCCGACAGCCAGGCGAAGGTGATGCAGGTGGCGAGCCCGGCGCCGCCCATCAGGATCATCGCGGCAAGGCGGTGGAACTTCGCCTGCTGCGCCGCGGCGATGGCGCTGATGCCGCCCAGTACCCAGACGAGGCCGAGTACCGGATCGAAGCTGTCGGGCAGCGGCAGGTTACCCATGCGGGCCCAGCCGGCAGCGACCCCGGCGGCGAGCGCCAGCAGCGCGACGATAAAGATCTGCGGTTGCAGCCGCTGCGTGCCGAAAAGCTCGATGAAGCTGCGCGCCCACTTGTTGGTGGCGTTGAGCAGCAGGCGCTCGAAAATGCGCTGGCCGCGGAAGCGGGTGAGGAAGGGCAGCCCGTCGACATCACGGAAGCGCCGGTAATAGGGCACGTAGATCACCACGCCGCCGAGCATGGCGAGGAGACTCATCAACAGCGGCCAGTTGAAGCCGTGCCAGACCGAAAGGCTGTAGTAGGGCGTCGCGGCGCCCAGCACTGAATGCACCGCAGCAGCGAGGAACGGGCCGATGGTGATGCCCGGGATGATGCCGACGGCAAGGCAGACCACCACCAGGAACTCCGCCGGGCGGCGCATCAGCGCCGGCGGCTCGTGCGGCACCCGGTCGAGCTCGGTGGGCGGCGGGCCGAAGAACACGCCATGCACGAACTTGATCGAGTAGGCGACGCTCAGCATGCCGGCAATGGTGGCGCCGATCGGCAGCGACAGGTTGACGAACGCGTTCGGGTTGAACACCGCCGTTTCGGTGAAGAACATCTCCTTGGAGAGAAACCCGTTGAGCAGCGGCACGCCGGCCATGGCGGCGCTGGCGATGATGGCGAAGGTGGCGGTGACCGGCATGAATCGCCTGAGGCCACTGAGCTTGCGCACATCGCGGGTGCCGGTTTCGTGGTCGATGATGCCCACCGCCATGAACAAAGATGCCTTGAAGGTGGCGTGGTTGGCGATGTGGAAGATCGCCGCCACTGCCGCGAGCGGCGTCCCCATGCCAAGCAGCGTGGTGATGAGGCCGAGATGGCTGATGGTCGAATAGGCGAGGAGGCCCTTGAGGTCGCGCTGGAACAAGGCGGCGGCGGCTCCGAAGATCAGCGTCGCGAGGCCGGTATAGGTGACGATGGCGAACCAGAGCTCGGAATCCGACATCACCGGCCAGAACCGGGTGAGGAGGAACACGCCGGCCTTTACCATGGTCGCCGAGTGGAGATAGGCCGAGACCGGCGTCGGCGCCGTCATCGCGTTGGGGAGCCAGAACTGGAACGGGAACTGTGCGCTTTTGGTGAAGGCGGCGAGCAGGAACAGGACGAGCGTTGCCGGATAGAGCGGGCTATCGACCAGCGTGCTGCCGGAAGCCAATACGATATCGAGCTCGTAGCTGCCGACGATATGGCCAATCAGCAGCATAGCGACGAGCAGCGCGAGGCCGCCCATGCCTGTGACGATCAGCGCCATGCGGGCGCCATCGCGCGCATCGCCGCGGTGGTACCAGTAGCCGATGAGCAGGAACGAGACGAGGCTGGTCAGTTCCCAGAACACGGCGAGCTGGATGATGTTGCCGGAGAGCACGAGCCCCAGCATCGCCCCCATGAAAGCGAGCAGCAGTGCATAGAAGCGCGCCACCGGATCCTTGGGTGACATGTAGTAGCGCGCATAGAGGACGACCAGCAGGCCGATCAACGTGATCAGCACGCTGAACAGCCAGGCGAGGCCATCCATGCGCAATGTCAGGTCGAGCCCAAGCTGCGGGATCCATTCGATGCGGTGGACGATGGCGCCGTCAGAGATCTGCGGGAACAGCAGTGCGGTGAGGAAGAACAACAGCCCCGCCACGCCGCCGGCGACATAGACTGCCCAACCCGAATATCGACCCTGTAAGGCATAGGCGAAAACGCATGCCAGAAATGGCAGGGCACACAGTGTTCCCAATGCAATGTCAGGCGATATTGCCGGCAGCGTCCCGTCCCCAAATCAGTGTGTGCCTCGGGTATAGGTGGGGATGAGACGGTTGGAAAGTGCACCATTTGTCGGTGCGGCTAGTTGTCCGGTTTGAGGGGCCCGGAAGGTGCAGTCGGCGGCCCTCTCCCGCTTGCGGGGGAGGGGGAACCACGCGAAAGCGTGGTGGGTGGGGGGAGCCCCACGCGCTGATGGAGGTTCGGGGGAATCTGGACTGGGCGCGGGTGGATGCCCACGCACAGTCGGTGGGCGGCTGGGACAGGCGCCGGTGTTTGTGGCACCCCCCTCCCACCAGCCTTTCGGCTGGTCCCCCCTCCCCCGCAAGCGGGAGAGGGCCGCCGACTGCGCGTTCGGTGGGTACTAGAACGCCCCGAACAGGGCCTTCTGGGCGATGCGGAGCGCGGCGATGGCGTCGTGGTTGTCCTGGGCCTTGCGCAGGGCCTTGAGATCCAGCGCTTCGAGCCCGCGATCGACGGCCTTGAGGAAGTCGATGGCGTGGTCGGCGGTTTCGACGCTGTCCTCACGGAAGGGGAACTGGTCGAGTTGCCAGACGCCGTCCCAGTTGTTCTTGCGCAGCACGTGGAAGAACTCGAACAGCTCGATCGGATGCAGGCTGCCGGCGACCAGGTCGTCGTCCCAGGAGCGGAAATTGTCGTTCACGTCCATGCCGAACAGCCGGCCATAATCGATGGCCATCTGGGCGGAGTCGGCAGCGGATTCGCCGCCGAAAATGGCGTGGCCGAAATCGAGCAGGATGCCGACATTGGGGAGGCCGATCTTCTCGATGCCCAGCAGCGTCCGGGCCAGCGAGTCGAAGCTCATATGCACGCGCGGCTCGCGCGGCTTGTATTCGATGACGAACTTGAGGTCGGGATTTTCGCTGGCGAGCCGGCCGACGCCGTCGAGCGAGTTCTTCCACAGCGTGCCGTGATCGACCTGGAACGGGTAATCCCAGCCGTCCTGGCCCGGCCATAGTTTGACGTATTCGGCGCCGAAGTCGCGCACCACGCCGGCGGCTTCGGTGATCAGTTCGTGCGCCCGCTGGCGAATGCCGGGATCGGGGTTGGTGAAGGCGCCCTTGCGGAACTCGCGGGTATAGATCTCGGGGGTGATGCCGATGACGCCGAGCTTGTTGCGATCGAGCGCCTGTTTGATTTCGGCGTCACTGAACTCGCCGCCGAAGAACGGGTAGTTGATGTCGACGACGCTCAAATCGCGCACCTTGCCGGCGAGGTCGATGGCCTCGATGACGTTGCGCGGCTCGCCATAGCCGTCGGTGGCGTAGCGATCGACATAGGTGGCAAAATGCCAGATGCCGGCTCCGAAGCGCAGCTTGCTCATCTCGATGGTCTCCCTCGTGTTGTTGTCCGCTCGAAGCGGTTGGTTCAGGTGATCTGGTCCCGCTGCAGCACGCGGCCGACGCCGGCGAGCCAGCCCGAGAGCGCCGCTTTGCGCGCTGCTTCGGACATTTGCGGGGTGAACTGGTGCTCTCGCCCTTTGGACCGCGTGGTGTTGCGGCCGAGGCCCGAAGCGGCGAGCAGCGCGGCGCCGGCGGCGCTGACTTCGGGCAGCTCGCCGCGCAGCACCGGGCGATCGATCAGGTCGGCCTGGAACTGCATCAGCATATCGTTGCGGGCCGCGCCGCCATCGGCCGAGAGCCGGGCCAGCGGCTGGCCGAGATCGGTTTCCATGGCGGTGAACACGTCGGCGACCTGGAAGGCGATGGCCTCGACGGCGGCGCGCGCCAGGTGGGCGGGTGTGGTGCCGAGCGACAGGCCGGAGACGCTGCCGCGCGCCCCGGGATCCCAATAGGGGGCACCGAGCCCGACCAAAGCCGGCACGAAGGTGACGCCATTGCTGTCGGGAACGGTGGCGGCCAGTGCGGCGACGGCGGCGGCGTCGGTGATGCCGAGCAGGCTCCCCATGAAGGCGACGGCCTGGCCGGAGACCGAAATATTGCCCTCGAGCGCATAGGCGACACCGGCGCTGGTGCTCCAGGCGATGGTCGAGGAGAGGCCGCTGCGGCTCATGATGCGACCCGTGGTGAGGGTCATCAGCGAGGTCCCAGTGCCATAGGTGGCCTTCACCGTGCCGGGCTCGCGCACGCCGTGGCCGAACAGGGCAGCGTGGGAATCGCCGATCATGGCGTGGACCGGTGTACCGGCGTCAAGGGCCGAAACGCCTGCCGCCGCGGTGCCGAAGGCGCTGTCGGAGGGGCGGACCTTCGGCAAGAGCCCAAGCGGCACGTTGAAGATCCGGCCGAGCTCGTCGTCCCAGGCCAAAGCTTCGGTGTTGAACAGCTGGGTGCGCGAGGCGTTGGAATGGTCGGTGGCGTGCTCGCCACCGGTGAGGTTCCACAGCAGCCAGGCGTCGATGGTGCCGGCGCGCAGTTGGCCCGCGGCGGCAGCCTCGCGGGCGCCCGAGACATGGTCGAGGATCCAGGCAAGCTTTGCCGCCGGAAACAGCGGATCGATGCCGAGCCCGGTACGCGCTTCGATCAGTTCAGCGTGGCCGGCGGCGCGGATGGCGGCGCAGGCGGGAGCCGAGCGACGGCATTGCCAGAGGACGGCCGGAGCGATCGGTTGGCCGGTGCGGCTGTCCCACACGACGATGGTTTCGCGCTGGTTGGAAATCGCCAGCGCGTCCATGTCCGGCCCGACTTTGGCGACCACCTCAGCGATCACCTGCGAAACGCTGCGCCAGATGTCGGTGGCCGATTGTTCGGCCCAGCCGGGCTGCGGGTAACTCACCGCCATCGGCACCGAAGCGCTGGCCACCACCCGGCCCTCGGCATCGAAGGCCAGGGCCTTGGTGTTGGTGGTCCCCTGGTCGATGGCGAGGATCAGCCCGTTGCTCATTTGCGGGCGAGCAGCTGGCGTGCGGCGTCGGCAATGCCGGACGCGTTGAGGTGGAAATGTTCGAGCAGCCAGTCGGCCGAGCCGGTGGGGAGGAACCCCGGGAAGCCGAGAATGCGCATCGGCACCGGGCTGTTGGTCGCCAGCACTTCGGCTACCGCCCCGCCGAGCCCGCCGCGCACCGAGTGCTCTTCGACGGTGACGACGGCGCCGGTCTTTGCCGCCTCGAGGATGGTCGCCTCGTCGAGCGGGTTCACCGTCGACATATTGATCACCCGCGCTGCGATGCCGTCGGCGGCCAGTGCTTCGGCCGCCGCCAGCGCCCGGTGCACCATCACGCCATTGGCGATGATGGCGAGATCGTCGCCGTCCCGCAGCGTCTCGGCCTTGCCGATCTCGAAATGCGGCTTGGCGCGTTTCAGGTCAGGCACCGGCATGCGGCTCACCCGCACGAAGACCGGGCCATCGAGGGCGGCGGCGGCGCGGATCGCCTGCTCGGTCTCCCAGGGGTCCGACGGGACGATCAGCGTCAGGTTGTTGAGCAGCCGCAGCCAGGCCATGTCCTCAATGGAATGGTGGGTGGGGCCGAGCTCGCCATAGGCGATGCCGCTCGACTGGCCGATCAGCTTCACGTTGACATTGGTATAGGCGATATCGGCCTTGATCTGCTCCATCGCCCGGGCGGTGAGGAAGCAGGCGGCGGCCGAAACGAAGGGGATCTTGCCGCCATTGGCGAGGCCGGCGCCGACAGCTACCACGGTCTGCTCGGCAATGCCGACATTGACCATGCGCTCGGGCCAGCGCTTCCTGAAATTCACCAGCTTGGACGAGCCGACGCTGTCGCTTACCACGGTGACGATGCGCGGATCGGCTTCGGCCAGCGCCTCGACGGTTTTGGAGAAAGTGTCCCGGCAATCGTGCCAGCCGGCGGGGGCGGGGGCGGCGGCGCTCATCAGGCGAGTTCCCGCATGGCTTGCTCGTACTGTTCCTTGTTGGGCACGCCATGGTGCCAGGCGACGTTGTCGTGCATGAAGCTGACGCCTTTGCCCTTGAATGTGTTGGCGATGACGCAGAGCGGCTTGCCGCGGCCCTTGGGCGACGCGCTCAGCACCTCGTAGAGAGCGCGGTGATCGTGCCCGTCGACCATCTCGACATGCCAGCCGAAGGCCCGCCACTTGTCGTCGAGCGGGTCGAGGCTGGCGGTTTCCTCGGTACGGGCGCCCTGCTGCAGCCGGTTGCGATCGATGATCAGCGTCAGGTTTTCGAGTTGCCGATGCCCGGCAGTGAGTGCGGCCTCCCAGTTGCTGCCTTCCTGCAACTCGCCGTCGCCGGTGAGCACGAAGGTGCGGAAATCGGCATGGTCGATCTGGCCGGCGATGGCGATGCCGACGCTGACCGGCAGGCCGTGGCCGAGCGGCCCGGTATTGGTCTCGACGCCGGGCAGGTAGTTGCGGTTGGGGTGGCCGTTGAGCTTACTCAGCGGCTGCATATAGGTGTCGAGTTGCGCCTCGGGGAAGAAGCCGGCGGCGGCCAAGACGGCATAGAAGGCGCCGGTGCAGTGGCCCTTGCTCATCACGAAGCGATCGCGCCCCGGGGCGGTGGGGTTGTTGGGGTCGTGGCGCAGCACGCCGAAATACAGCGTTGCCAGCACATCGGCGGCGCTGAAATCGCCGCCCGGATGGCCAAGTTGCGCTTCGTAGACCATCTGAAAACTACGCCGGCGGATCCACAGCGCCTTGTCGCGGATCAGCGCGACCGGATCGTTGCGAAGCTCGGCGGAAGCCGGGAACGTCAAAACTGCCTCCTCCAGCGGGGGTACGGCCGGCTGGCGCCGGTGCCTCCCATGCCTGTTTGCTGCGACAAGTAACCCATTGTTCGCCACTCGTCACTATCGAAAATTTGCGAATGGTTTCGTTTGGCATATAGTCGCTAGATATCGGAAATGGAAACCAGGCTATCCAAAGGTGGAAACCGGGCGGTGCGGGTTGCGGAGAACCCAGACGCAACGGTATTTTGCAGGGAAGTCGGCAGAGGCGCGCCTGAGAAATGAACGAGCAAAAGAGTATCCGGCGGCAGGATCGCAAAGCGGGCAGCGGCGTCGATGCCGGCACGCTGAGCGGGCTGTTGGCGGAGCCGCGGCGGCGCAAGATTCTCGAATGGCTGCAGGAAGAGGGCAGCGCCCGGGTGCGCGACCTGTCCGCCGCCTTCGAGGTCAGCGAAGCGACGATCCGGCAGGATCTCGAACGGCTCGAAGCCGATGGCTATATCTCAAGGGAACATGGCGGCGCGTTCCTCAAGACGCTGCCGCGGCAGGTCGAGACGCTGTCGCTGCAACACCTTGAGAACATGGACAAAAAACGCAAGATCGGGGTGCGTGCCGCATCGCTGGTCGGCGACGGCGAAACCCTTATCCTCGATGCCGGCTCGACCACTACCGAGGTGGCGCATGGGCTGCTGCAGCGGCGCGACCTGACGGTCATCACCAATGCGCTCAACATTGCGCTGATCCTCGGTGCGGTGCCGGGATTCGCCGTGCATATGCCGGGCGGCCAGTTCAAGGCGCCCACCCTGTCGCTGAGCGGCGACAAGTCGGTCGAGTATTTCCGCGATATCCTTTCCGGCAAGCTGTTCCTCGCTACCGCCGGGGTGTCGCTCGATGCCGGGCTGACCTATCCGAGCTTTGCCGACCTGCAGCTCAAGCAGGCCATGATCAAGGCGGCGCAGCACGTCTACCTGGTAGCGGATTCCACCAAGATCAACCGCACTTCATTCACGCGGCTTGGCACTTTGGACGTGATTCACTCGTTTATCACCGATGACGGGATCCGCGACGAAGATGCCCGCGAGTTCGAGCGCCGCGGCATCGAACTGATTATCGCTCGCTGAAATAGCTTAAATCTATCATGCTGTTAGTCGAGCTGCGCCGGCGTCGATCGCTGTGCCGTGGCCTTGCCGCGCCCGACCGCTTAGGGCGGATTGGCGTCGCTTGCTGCCGATCGCCAAGAAAATCGGCATTGACTTGCATCTGATACCTCCGTAATCCTCATTAATCGCAAACAAAGCGAAACAGACAGAACTCGTCTGTTTGCGATGTGCGTTGAGGCGGAGGTTTTGCCTGAGGACGCAGGGGAGCGGGTGAGGAGCCCTTCGATCACGGCGACTGCGGTCCGGCCGGCGCGAGCCGGCTCATGGGCGCGGCTGTGCGATGGCCGACCACCGAAGGTTCAAATTCCCGGACGCCACGGCCGAGATGGCGGCGATCCAGGGCAACGAGGAGGACACGGACAATGGTACGGCTTGGCCGATACGTGCTGGCCCCGCTGGCGGGCCTGCTGCTGGCAGGCGCCAGCTATGCGCAGGAAATGACCGATGTGGGCACGCCCCGCAACGAAACGCTGATCGTGCAGACCTTCGACGGCAAATCGGCCAACCCCGATGCGCAGAACCCGCTCAACCAGTATGCGATCTGGCGCGGCTTCCGCGAGCTGGGCTGGAGCTTCCTGTGGGAGATGGATACGGCGACCGGCCAATCCTATCCCGAGCTCGCCGTCGGCCCGGTGGAAGTGCTCAACCCCGAGCACACCAAGTTCCGCATCAAGATCCGCCCCGGCGTGTTCTGGAGCGACGGCGTCGAGTTCACCGTCGACGACCTGATCTACACGCTCGATACCTCGTTCAAGTACAAGGACAAGCTGACCTTCGTCGCCCGTACGGTGAACTATGTGAAGGAAGCCAGCTGGTCCAAGGTCGACAACTACACCATGGACATCGAGACGGTGAGCCCGGCCTACGATTTCCAGACGGTGCTCGGCGTCTACACCTGGGGCTCGCTGTTCGTGCCGGTGCCCAAGCACATTTTCGAAGGGCAGGGCGACAATGTCGTCACCTTCAAGAACTCCAATGCGGTGACACTCGGGCCGTACAAGATCAAGGAGTTCGACCCCAACGGCTTCTGGCAGCTGTGGGAACTGCGTGACGACTGGCAGCGCTCGGGCTGGGGGAATCTCGGCACGCCGAAGCCGAAATACGTGCTCTACAAGGATTTCGGCGCCGAAGAGACGCGCACCCTGGCGTTCGTCCAGAACCAGTACGACGTCGACACTTTCATGAGCCCGGATTCGATTGCCGCCGCCAAGGCGCGCAATCCCGCGATCGAAACCTTCTCGCCGACCCTGCCGTACCACGACATGAACGATGCCTGTGCCTATGGCATCTATTTCAACCAGCAGAAATCGCCCTACGATTTGCCTGAGGTGCGCTGGGCGCTGGCCCTGACGGTCAACCTGCAGCAGGTCGGCATCAGCGCCGTTAGCGGGCAGTTCAAGGCTGCGGCGCTGCCGTTTGCCGATACCCCGATTACCGACCCGGTCTACTACCAGCCGATGCTCGAGTTCCTCAACGGGTTGACGCTGGCGGATGGCTACAAGCCGTTCGATGCCGGGTTCGGCGACGGCATGGTGGCAGCGCTTAAGGCGCAGGGCACCCCTGAAGCCGACCTGCCAACCGGCGATGCGGTCAAACAGGGCTTTGGCCAGGGCTGGTGGAAATACGATCCGGCACAAGCTGAAAAGCTGCTCGGCTCGGTCGGCATCAAGAAGGGGGCGGACGGCTTTTACACCAAGCCCGATGGTTCGCCGTGGACGCTCGATTTCGTCATCCCGGCCGACTGGAACAAGGTGATGCAGCGCACCGGTTTCTCGATCGCCGACAGCTGGAAGAAGGCGGGGTTCAACGTCACTGCGCGGCAGGCCGACAATGGCGAGTTCACCACGGTGCAGAACACCAACGCCAGGCTCGACCTGATGGTCAACTGGAACATGACCTGCACCTACAACTCCAACTGGTTCAACAGCTGGAACTCGTTCAGCGACACGTTCGTGAAGCCGGCCGACTCCAATGAGCCGCTGCAGGGCAACTATGTCCGCGTCACCGACCCGGAGATCTTCAAGCTGGTGCAGGATTCCAAGGTGGTCGAGATCGGCTCCGAGCCGTTCGTCGCCAACGGCCGCGAGATTGCAGAGAAGCTGACCAGCGGCATGCAGTTCATCAACCTGATGAACATCCCGACCACGATCCCGACCAATTCGACCTACTGGAAGAACTACCCCAAGCAGCAGAATTTCTACGCGGCGCCCTACACCTGGTGGTCGTCGTTCAAGAAGACGATCGTCAACATCGAACCGACCGGCAAGTAAGCGCCGGTTGATGGTGGGGCGGTACCTCCCAGCCGCCCCATCCCCTTTCTCTCGTTCTCGGAGCAGGTGGACCTATGGGTGTCCTGCAATACGTGGCCAAGCGCGTCGGCCTCTACTTTGCGGTCCTGTTCATCGGACTGACGATCACCTTCCTGTTGCCGCGGCTGATGCCGGCCAACCCGATCGACGGCTATATCGGCCAGATTCAGGCGCGGGCCAGCGGCGCGCTCACCGCCGACGACATCGTGCAGCTCAGAGCCAATCTCGAGCAGCTCTACGGGCTGAAGGGCGACCTGTTCAGCCAGTACCTCAGCTACCTCGAGCGGGTGGTGCTGCATTTCGATTTCGGCCCGAGCTTCACCTATTACCCGCAGCCGGTGAGCCAGATGATCTTCAACGCGCTGCCCTGGACGCTGGGGCTGCTGCTGGTCTCGACCTTCATCGCCTGGCTGCTCGGCAACATGGTGGGGCTGGTGGCGGGCTACTTCCACACCAAGAAGGCGGCAACCATCCTCGAGGTGGTGGGCATCCTGCTCTACCCGATCCCCTATTACATCCTCGCGGTCAGCGTGATCCTGCTGCTCGCCTATATCTTCCCGATCTTCCCGCTCTCGCCGACCTTCCCGGTCGGGCAGATGACGCCGCAGAAATTCGGCATGGTGATCTACAACTCGCTGCTGCCGGCGCTGACGCTGGTGCTGGCGGGGTTCGGCTGGAACATCCTTTCGATGAAGGCGCTGGCGGTGGCGACCACCGAGGAGCCTTACGTCACCTATGCGCGGCTGAAGGGCGCTTCGAACTGGACGCGCATGGTGCGCTACGTGTTCCGCAACGCCATGCTGCCGCAGGTCACGGCGCTGGCGCTGTCGCTGGGCACCGTGTTCAACGGCGCGCTGCTCACCGAGATGCTGTTCTCCTACCCGGGCGTCGGGCTGATCATGCGCACCGCGGCGAGCGGGGGTGACTACAACGTGCTCTACGGCGCCATCGCCATCTCGATCATCGCCGTCGCCACGGCGGGCCTCGTCATCGACCTCATCTATCCCCTCCTCGACCCGCGGATCCGCCACAAATGACGACGGACAGCTCATCGGCGGCCGGCGCCGCCCCCATCCCGACCGCACCGGCCACCACCAAGCGTCGCGACAGCCTGCTGTGGCTGATGAACGCGCGGCTCGCCATCGGGCTGATCCTCATCACCATCTTCGTCGTCGGCTCGATCGTCTTGCCGTTCTTCGCCCCGGCCGATCCGTCGCTGCAGGCGACGTATTTGAAGAACATGCCGATGTCGTGGGAGCACCTGCTCGGCACCAATGCGATCGGGCAGGACATTTTCTGGTTCCTGGTGTTCGCCATCCGCAACTCGCTGATCCTCGGCGTGCTGGTGGGCATCGGCGTCACCATCATTTCCACGGCGGTGGGGCTCAGCGCCGGCTATATCGGCGGCAATTACGAGCGCGTGGTGATGCTGGTGGTCGACAGTTTCATCACCATCCCGCTGCTGCCGATCCTGATCATCCTCGGTGCCGTCATCCGCGGCAACAGCTCGTTCCTCACGGTGGGGCTGATCATCGTGGTGTTCGGGTGGGCCTGGGGCGCCCGCACCATCCGCTCGATGGCGCTGTCGCTGCGCGAGCGCGAGTTCATCAACATGGCGCGGTTTTCGGGCGCCGGTACGGTGGCGATCATCGTGCGCGAGATCTTTCCCTATGTCTCGGCCTACATGGTGGTGGGCTTCATCAACACCATCCTCTTTGCGGTCAACACCGAGGCGACGCTGGCGGTGATCGGGCTCAGTAAGGTGGAAGTGCCGACGCTCGGCTCGATCATCTTCTGGGCGCTCAACTACAACGCACTGTTCACCGGCAACTACCCCTGGCTGGTGGCGCCGATCGTCGCCTCGATCCTGTTGTTCCTCGGGCTGTTCCTGACCTCGACCGGCTTCAACGCCGCATTCGCCAACAAGCGGGGTGTCGCATGATCAAGCTCAACGATCTCAAGATCAGCTACCGCATCGGCAACCGGGTGATCGAAGCGGTCAACGGCGTGACGCTGACCATTCCGGACGGCTCGATCGTCGGCATTGCCGGGGAATCCGGCTGCGGTAAGTCGACACTGATGAAGGCGATCTATGGCGATATCCAGTCGCCGATGTCGCTCTCGGGCGGCAGCATCGAATACGGCATGACCGGCTCCGATGGGCGGCCGATCACCAGTGCCAATATCCGCCGGGAGTGGTTCAAATCCATTTCCTACATTCCGCAGAGTTCGATGAACTCGCTGAACCCCGTGATCCGGATCCGCGACCAGTTCACCGATTTCCCCGGCACCGACAGCAACAAGAAGCGCGTATTGGAGCGGGCGCGGGCCTATATCGGCAAGCTCGGACTGCCGGCCGAAGCGATGGATTCCTACCCGCACCAGTTGTCGGGCGGCATGCGGCAGCGGGTGATGATCGCGCTCGCCACCTTCTTTCAGCCCGAGCTGATCATCGCGGACGAACCGACCACGGCGCTCGACGTGGTGGTGCAGAAGGAGATCCTGCTGCTCCTGATGGAAGTGCAGGAGCTGATGGGCAACACCATCCTCGTCGTCTCGCACGACATGGGCGTCCACTACCAGGTCACCCACAAGATGCTGATCATGTATGCCGGCCGGGTGGTCGAATATGGCGACACCGAAAGCGTGTTCGCCGACCCGCAGCACGCCTACACCAAGATGCTGATCGACTCGCTGCCCACCATTGGCGACGACAGCATGCGCGGCGTGCTGGCGAGCCTCGCCGGGGCAGGGGGCGACCGCGCCTATCGGGTGGAACCGGAGCTGATCGAGATCAAGCCCGGACATTTCATGGCGCGACCCAGCGTGGGAGTTGCGGCATGACTGTCATCCTCAGAACTGAAGGGCTGACCAAGGTCTACCGGCAGGGTGGGCTGGTCCGCTCGCGGCAGGTCAAAGCGCTGAACGAGGTCAATATCAGCGTCGAGAGCGACAAGCCGGTGGTGATCGCGGTGGTCGGGGAATCCGGCAGCGGCAAGACCACGTTGGCGAAGACCCTGCTGCGTCTGGAAACGCCGAGCTCGGGGCGGGCCATCGTCTACGACCAGGTCGTTGCCGGTAAGGGCACCTCGGTCTCGAAGCACGACTTCCTCGGGCTGGTGCAGCCGATCTTCCAGAACCCGTTCGAGGCGTTCAGCCGCTATCGCCCGGTCGATGCATATCTGCATGAGACGGCGCAGCGGGTGGCCGGCATGGACGCGACCGCGGCGGAGGCGGCAGTGGCTGCGGCGCTTTCGAGCGTCGGACTCAAGTACGAGGCGGTGCGCGGCAAGTATACCAACCAGTTCTCGGGCGGCGAGCTGCAGCGCATTTCGGTGGCGCGGGCGCTGATCCCGCAGCCGAAGCTCATCGTCGCGGACGAGCCGGTATCGATGATCGACGCGTCGCGGCGGATGATCATCATCAACCTGTTCAAGCAGCTGCGCGACGAGGCCGGGCGGAGCTTTCTCTACATCACCCACGACCTCGCCACCGCCTATTACATTTCGGACTACGTGGCGGTGATGAACAAGGGCGTGGTGGTGGAGTTCGGCGACGCCCGCCAAGTGATGGGCGACCCGCAGCACGACTACACCAAGCTGCTGCTGAGCTCGATCCCGACCACGAAAAGCCGCTGGCGGCCGCGGAAAGTGGCGGCGTGATTTTGGTAGAGGTCAAAAGGCCCCCTCACCCGCCGCTGCGCGGCGACCTCTCGCCCCAGGGAGAGGTGGGAGGGTGGCACCATCTCGCCCCCATCGTCACCTCTCCCTGGGGGGGAGAGGTCGGCCCGAAGGGCCGGGTGAGGGGGCCTTCTGGGCTGGCGCACCACATTGTACTTCAAGGGAATTCGCAGATGACCACCACCGCTGCCTCGCTTTGGGCGACCCACGAGATCACCCTCGCCGGCCCCGCCACCGGCAACCCGTTCCTTGGTGTTACGCTTACCGCGACATTCCGCCAGGGCGAGCGGGAAGTGCGGGTCAACGGCTTCTACGACGGCGAGGGTGTCTACAAGCTGCGGTTCCTGCCCGACACCACAGGCTCCTGGACCTACGAGACGCGCAGCAATGCGCCGGCGCTCGACCATCTCAACGGCACGTTCGAGGTCGGGCCGGCACTGCCCAACCACCATGGTCCGGTGCGCGTCGCCAATCGGCACCATTTCCGCTACGCCGACGGCACGCGCTACATCAATATCGGCACCACTGCATACGTGTGGAACCTGCAGGGCGATGTGCTGGAAGAGGAGACGCTCGCGACCCTCGCCGCGGCGCCCTTCACCAAGATCCGCATGTGCGTGTTCCCCAAGCACTATCGCTACAATGAGAACGAGCCGGAGCGGTACCCGTTCAAGCTGGTGACAGCGGGGAAGAGCAAGTGGGATGGGAGCTTTTCAGGGGCCGATAAGTACGGTTGGAAGTTCGATTTCACCGAGTTCGAGCCGGCCTATTTCCAGCATCTCGAACAGCGCATCAACCAATTGGCGGCGATCGGCGTCGAAGCCGACCTGATCATCTTCCATCCCTATGACCGCTGGGGTTTCTCACGCATGTCGCCAGCCGAGGATGACCGCTATCTGCGCTACCTGACGGCGCGCCTTGCCGCCTTCCCGAATGTCTGGTGGTCGATGGCCAACGAATACGACCTGATGCCGCAAAAGACGCCGCAGGATTGGGACCGCTTCATCAACATCACCGCCGACAACGACCCGTTCGGGCACCTGTTATCGGTGCATAACTGCTTCAAGTTCTACGACCACAACCACCCGCGCATCACCCACGCGTCGATCCAGCGCTCGAGCGCCAACATGTCGGCGGTGTGGCGCGAGAAGTACGGCAAGCCGGTGTCGATCGACGAGTGCTGCTACGAGGGCACCATCGCCGAACTCTGGGGCAATATCTCTGGCCAGAAGATGGTGCGCCGGTTCTGGGATGGGGTGGTCAATGGCGGTTACGTCACCCATGGCGAGACCTTTAACAACGACACCCAGACGATCTGGTGGGCCAAGGGCGGCAAGCTCATCGGCGAGAGCGTCGAACGCATCGCCTTTCTCCGCCGCATCATGGAGGAGGGGCCCGAGGAAGGGCTCGATCCGATCAAATCCACCGGCGCCTACCGCATTGCGATGCAGGGTGGCCTCGACAATGTGGTGCTGCAGCAGCTGTTCGTGCCGCCGGCGGGCGAAGAGGGCTGGGCTCCGGCAATGGCCTGGTGGCCGACCGCCGGACAGCCGCACCGCTACTACCTGAGCTATATGGGTGAGAACCAGCCGAGCGAAGCGACGGTCGCGGTGCCGCCAGACGAGCAGTACAGCGCCACGCTGATCGACACCTGGAACATGACCGAAACGCTGCTGGCGCCCAGCGTCAAGCGCGGCGACGTGCTGCATTTCGAGCCGAAACCTTATCTCGCGTTGCTGTTCAAGCGCATCGACTGAGGACCTCTCCATGACCGCCAAGTACGATATTTTCGAAGCGAGCTTTGCCGGCCCGGCGACGGGCAACCCGTTCCTTGAAGTGAGCTTCGACACCGTGTTCGCGCAGCACTCGCGCGAAGTGCGGGTGCCCGGCTTCTATGACGGCGAGGGTACCTACCGCGTGCGCTTCATGCCCGACAATGAAGGCGAGTGGACCTATCGCACGCGCTCGAAGACTGCCGATCTCGAGGGCAAGACCGGCAGCTTCACCGTCACCGCGGCACGCCCGGGCCAGCATGGGCCCGTGGCCGTGAAGAACAAGTTCCACTTCGCCCATGCCGACGGTACCCCTTACGTGCCATTCGGCACTACCTGCTACGCCTGGACGCACCAGCCGCTCGCCATGCAGGCCGAAACGCTCGAGACGCTCGCGCAGGCGAAGTTCAACAAGATCCGCATGGGGGTGTTCCCCAAGGATTATCCGTTCAACAGCAATGAGCCGCTGCAGGATGTCTATCAGAGCGGCGCCGACGGGAAGCTCGATTTCGACCGGCCCAACCCACAAGCGTTCCAGCATTTCGAACAGCAGGTCGGCAAACTCCGTGACATGGGTATCGAGGCCGACCTCATCATCTTCCACCCCTATGACCGCTGGGGCTATTCGAACATGTCGGCGGAGCAGGATTTCCGCTATGTCGCCTATCTGGCGGCTCGGCTCAGTGCGTACTCAAACGTCTGGTGGGCGCTCGCCAACGAGTACGATTTCCTGCTCGACACCAAGCCCGTGGCGCAGTGGGACCGCTACTTCCACATCCTCGAAGAGAACGACCCGTACGGGCACCTGAAGTCGATCCACAACGGCGACCAGTCGATGAACTTCGACCATCGCAAGGCCTGGGTCAGCCATGTCTGCATCCAGAACTGGGATGTGAAACGCACCCCGGAATGGCGCGAGCAGTATGGCAAGCCCGTGGTCAACGACGAGCCGGAATACGAAGGCAATATCTGGCCGAGCTGGGGCAACATCACGGCTGAGGAACTTACTCACCGGTTTTGGACCACGGTGATGCGCGGCGGCTACGCGGGGCATGGCGAGACCTATGCCGACCCCGACGACCTGATCTGGTGGGCCAAGGGCGGCAAGCTCCATGGCGAAGCCTGGAAGCGCATCGGGTTCCTCCGCCAGATCATCGAGGAAGACGCGACGGACGGGCTGACGCCGATGGGGCACAATGCCGCCTGGCCGTGGAGCCGCATCTCGGGCGCCCGCGATGGCAAGGTCAGCTACATCTATTTCGGCGAGCACCAGCCCAACCAGTGGACCACCGGGCTGCCGAAAGAGGACGGCAACTACGAGGTCGATCTGATCGACACCTGGGCGATGACGGTGACACCGGCCAAGCGGATTGCCGCGCTGGTGCCGCATCCGACGCGGCATGGCGAGGTGGTTCGGGGTGGCAAGGCCGATGCAGCGTTCGGGGTGGAGCTGCCGAGCCGGCCGTATCTGGCGCTGCGGGTGCGGGAGCTGGATTAGCCACGGAGCGGGCAGTCGGCGGGCCCTCTCCCGCTTGCGGGGGAGGGGGGACCACGCGAAAGCGTGGTGGGAGGGGGGTGCCCCACGCACTGAAGGTTAGTGGCGCCCCCACAGATGAGAGCGGATGGGGCACACACCGAGTTTGTGGCACCTCCCACCAGCCTGTCGGCTGGTCCCCCCTCCCCCGCAAGCGGGAGAGGGTGCGCCGACTGCGGGCTTCAGTTCGTGGGCACCGGCGCGTTTGCCGCCAGCAAACCCTGCGCCTTCAGATCGGTCCAGAACGCGGCCGGAATCTGCACCCCCAGCGCTGCAACATTCGCTTCTACTTCCGACGGCTTGGCTGCCCCGGGGATCACCGCCACCACTGCCGGATGAGCCAGCGGAAACTGCAACGCTGCCACCGGCATGCTGACCTTGTGCGCCTTGCATACCGCCTCGATGCCGCGGACTTTCGCCTGCACTTCGGGTGGGGCCTTGCCGTAGGCGTACATGGCGCCGGCACCTGAGCCGGTGACGAGGATGCCGGAGGCGAAGGGGGCGCCGATGATGACGCTGATGCCGCGATCGAGGCAAAGCTGCATCGAGGTGTCGAGCACGCCCTGGTCGAGCAGGGTATAGGGCATGGCGACGATGGCGAAATCGACGTCGATGGCTTGGAGCATCTCGTCGAGATTGCCCGGCACGTTGTTGCCGACACCGATCGCCTTGATGTCGCCGGCGGCCTTCAGTTCCTGCAATGCCTTGAGGCCACCGCCATCGGTGAGTTGCTTCAGGTACCCGGTCACCAGTTCGGGGGTGTGGAACATGGTGTCGAGGTCGTGGATCACCAACGAGTCGACGGTGTTGAGCGCGAGGCGTTGCAGCACCTGCTCGTAGGCGCGCATCACGCCATCACGGGTGTAGTTGAACTCCACCTCGAACGGCAGGCCGCCGGCCCAGGGGGCGGTGCTGAACGTCGCGGGATCGTCTGGACGGTGGAGGATGCGGCCGACCTTGGTGTTGACGATGAATTCGTGGCGCGGCCGGGTGCGGAGGAAGCCGCCGAGGCGGTGCTCGGAGAGGCCGCGGCCGTACCAGGGGGCGGTATCATAATAGCGCACGCCGGCATCCCAGGCGGCGGCGAGAGTCGCCTGCGACTGGGATTCTTCCAGTTTGGCGTAGAGTTCGCCCAGATGCGCGGCGCCGAAACCGAACACCGGCAGCTCCAGCGCAGTGCGCCCGACACGACGCCGGGTGGAGATAGCGACAGTCACGGTAATGGCCTCCCCTTGGAGCCTCGCTCTCGTTGGGGGCAAAGCTGTCAGACATCAGGGGGTTGGGCAAGCACCGGGTCACCTCTCCCTTTGGGGGAGAGGTCGGCGCGAAGCGCCGGGTGAGGGGGCCTTTCCCACGCTCCGTGTTTGCGGCAAGGCCCCCTCACCCTGACCCTCTCCCCCAAGGGAGAGGGGACGCTCGAGCCGAAACTTATGCGGTTAAGCCGAAACCACCGGTTTCGCCGCGCGTTCCGCCATCGACGCGGCCACCGTTGCGACCGTCGCGTCGTCCACCGCCATGCCGGTGGCGCGCATGGCCAGCACGACGGCGCCGACCGAGCCGTCGCCGGCGATGCGGACATCGGGGGTGTGGCCGGCGGTGCGGATCACTTCGGAAACGGCGGCGGGAAGCGTCAGCAAATGCGGGGCGATGCCGCCGCCGAGCGCGACGGGACCGGGCATATCGGGGTCGAAGATCATCTTGAAGTCGGCGAGCAGGTAGGCTTCGGATTGCGCCAGGAGGCCTGCCGCCACCGGATCGGTGCGGTTGGCGATGACCAGCGGGGCGAAGCGGGCGAGTTCGATCGGGCGGAGCTTGTAGATCGCGTCGACGAACTGCTGCAGGCAGAGCTGGCGGCCGCTGAAGGCTCTTTCGTCGGAATAGGCGATGCCGAAGGCGCCGAGCAAGGCCATGGTCAGCGCGGTTTTCGACCCGCGGCCCTCGAGGTCGGCGGTGACGGCGATCGCCGCGTGATGGCCGAGCCAGTAGCCCGAGCCGAGATCGCCGAGGAGGTAGCCGGCCGCGTCGACCACCGCTTCGATAGTGCCATTGCGGACCCGCACCGCGCCGGCGCCGGTTCCGGCGACGATGCAGTAGCCGTCGCGGGCCGCGGTGACCGACGCAAGCATTGCCTCGAGGTCGCCGGCGAAAACCAGGGGGCCGCTCAAGCCATTTTCACGGAACGCCGCTTCCAGCCGATCCTGCGCGACATGGGCGCGCGGGCCGGCGAGCGCGATCAGCGCCAGCTCGATATCGAGCGGCACGCCGGCTTCGGCGACGGCCGCTTCGACGGCCGAGATGATGGCGGAAGCCGCCTGTTCCGGAGTGTTGGAGGCGGGATTGCCGCCGCGGTTGCGGCCCTGGCCGAGACAGCGGCCATCCCGATCGACCAGAGTGGCACGCGATGTGGACCCGCCCACATCGATGGCGAGCAACGCCTTGTTCATCGCGTTATCGACCCACTTGCCTTAGTGAAAATTGCTGGATAAGAATTGTTTTCATCCGCACAGCGGCCTTCTTGAGAGTGATTTTCAGGGTATGGGCTCCTAACATAGATGACCGCCATCGCAAAGACGTTCAGCGTGCTCGACCGGATCAGGACTTACCAGTCCCAGATGCCGGCTACGATGGCCAAAATCGCTGCCGTGCTGATCGATGATCCGAAGGCGCCGCTGAACCTCTCCATCACTGATCTCGCCGTGCGGGCCGGCACTTCGGCCGCGAGCGTCACTCGCTTCTGCCGGACGATCGGCTATGGCGGCTATTCGCAGCTGCGCGTCGGGATCGCCGAGGATGTCGGCCGTGGCGGCGCCAAGGCCGCGTGGATCGGCGAAATCGGCCGCTCGTTCGGGCCCGATGACTCGCCGGACGAGATCCGCAACGCGCTGCTCAACACCCATGTGCTGAGCCTCCAGACCACGGCCGGGCTGCTCGACATGCCCACCGCGATCCGGGTCGCCGGTGCGATCGTCAAAGCCCGCCAGCTCGACGTCTATGGCGTCGGCGGCAGTGCGCTGACGGCGCTCGAAACCGAAGCCCGGCTCTATCGCATCGGCATCAACGTCCACACCTGGGCGGAAGTGCATAACGGTCTGACCAGCGCCGCCATCCTCGATGATCGCTGTGTTGCCATCGGCATTTCCAATACCGGCCGCACCGACGAAACCATCCAGATGCTGACCATCGCCAAGGCGTCGGGCGCCCATACCGTGGCGATCACCGGCAACCCGGATTCGCCGCTGGCGCGGCTGGCCGACGACGTGCTGATCGCCGCTTCGCCCGATGGCTACCTGCAGCCGGCCGACCTCTCGGCCCGGCACTGCCAGCTGTTCGTGGTGGATTTGCTTTACCTCCTCATCGCGCAGTCGAATTTCGACCGCACGACGCGCTTCCTCGCCGCCTCCGGTGCCGCGGTGGCGCCGCGCCGCCGCCCGATGCGGGGTGGCGCCTTGCCCAACACTGCCGCGCGCCGCGCGACGGCCCAGACCTAACGGAACCGAGCGACTATGACCGACCTGACTACGCAGTTTCATACCGAAGTTTCGACCCGCCTCGCCAAGCTCGCGGGCCCGAACCAGGCGATCGACGACACCATCGCGCTGGTGGCCGACGCGGTGGCGGCCGGCGGCGTGGTGCAGGCCTTCGGCACCGGGCACTCGGAAGCCTTCGCGATGGAAATCGCCGGCCGTGCCGGCGGGCTGATCGCCGCCAACCGCATTCCGCTGCGCGCCTTGGTGCTGCGGGGCGGCAAGGACATTTCGATCCTCGGCGGCGCCGCGCTGGAGCGCGACCCGAACGTCGCCGAGAACCTCCTGTCGCTCTACGACCTCGACAAGAACGACGTGTTCATCATCGCCTCGAATTCGGGTGTAAACGGCTCGATCGTCGGGCTGGCGCTCGCTGCCAAGGCACGCGGCCACAAGGTGGTGGCGGTGACCAGCTTCGACCACACCAGCAAAGTCGTGCCCAAGCATCCGAGCGGCAAGCGGCTCAAAGAGGTAGCAGATATCGCCATCGACAACCTGGCGCCCTTCGGCGACAGTACCCTGCAACTGGAGGGTGGCATGGGCGTTGGCGCAGTCTCCTCGCTCACTGCAGCATTCATTGCTCAGCGCATCACCATTGGCGTGGCTGAGGCGCTGCTCAAGCGCGGCACGACTCCGCCGCTCTACATTTCGGCAAATATACCCGGGGGCGACGAACACAATCGCGCTCTCGAAGATCTTTACGGCACGCGCATCCGTGGGGAATCCTGAGGGATTACGGAGGCGTTTGGCGTGGGGCCTAACGACTAAATACTTGGAGAAGGGAAGGAACTAAATGTTCAAAAAGACCATCGACCGCCGCAGCTTCCTGCTCGGCACGACGGCCCTGGTGGCGGCAGCGCCGCTCGGCGGGCTGCTCGGCTCGACCAGCGCTCTGGCGCAGGATGCGGCCAATCCGTTCGGCCTCGCCGAAGGCTCGACCGTTGACGCCGTGATCTTCAACGGCGGCTACGGCATCGACTATGTCGAGTTTGCGGCCAACCTCGTGCAGAAGAACCACCCGACCGTCACCGTGAAAGTGTCGCCGTCGACCCAGATCGCACAGGAACTGCAGCCGCGCTTCCTCGGCGGCAATCCGCCGGACCTGATCGACAATTCGGGCGCCCAGCATATCGGCTTTGCCGCTATCCTGGACCAGCTCGAAGACATGAACTCGGTGCTCGACGCGCCGAGCCTCGAAGGCGTCAAGATCCGCGACACCCTGGTGGGTGGCGTCGAGAAGCCGGGCACCTTTGGGGACAAGTTTATTGCGCTGAACTACGTGATGACCGTGTACGGCATCTGGTACTCGGCTCAGCTGTTCGAAGACAATGGCTGGACCCCGCCGACCACCTGGGCCGAAGCCATTGAGCTCGGCAAGGTTGCCAAGGAAAAGGGCCTTTACCTGTTCGGTTGGGGCAAGGAAGCAGCGACCTACTACCGCACCACCGCGGTCGCTTCGGCGATCAAGGCGGGCGGCGACGAAGTGCGTCTGGCCGTCGACAACTTCACTCCGGGCTTCTGGTCGCATCCGGCGTTCCAGGCCGTCTTCACCGCGCTGCACGAGATCATCTCGGGCGGCATGATGAAGCCGGGTGGCGCAGGCACCCAGTTCACCGCTGCCCAGGCGCAGTGGTCGAACGACCAGTCGTTCCTGCTCTATCCGTCGGGCTCGTGGATCGAGAACGAGATGAAGCCGGCGACCAAGGAAGGCTTCCGGATGACCGGTATGCCGGAACTGTCGGTCGACGCCAACGACAAGCTGCCGAAGACGGCTCTGCACGCCACTGCGGGCGAACCGTTCATCATCCCGGCGGGCGCACTGAACCTTGCCGGTGGCAAGGAACTGCTCCGCACGATGCTCTCGAAGGAAGCCGCGTCGAACTTCGCCAAGACGAAGCTTGCCCCGACCATCGTCAAGGACACCGTGCCGGCCGACGGGTTCGGTTCGACGGCTCTCGTTTCGCAGAGCAAGCTGCTGGCCGACGCCGGTGCTGACGTCTTCACCTGGAACTCGTTCGACCTCTACGGCACGAACCAGGACGAGCTCGTCGTCTGGAACAGCTTCCTCGATGGCAAGCTTGACGTGGCGGCCTTCACCGCCGCGCTCGAGGCGATCACCAGCGCCGTCTACAACGATCCCTCCGTCACGAAAGTCGAAGTGAAGTAATGGACAGCACGATGGCGAGGGCACCGGCCACGACAACCCGCCGGTGGAAACTGCCAAGCCTCGAGGGTTCCAGCTTCGCGCTGGTATTCCTGGGGCTCCCGCTGGCTATCTACGTGATCTTCGTGATCTCGCCATTCGTGCAAGCCTTTTACTACTCGATGACCGATTGGTCAGGCTTTTCGAAGAAGATGAACTTCGTTGGCCTGGCCAATTATCTGACCTTGTGGAGCGACCCCGTCTTCACCAAGGCCGTCTACAACTCCATTGTGCTGGTGGTGATCCTGCCGCCGCTGGTCATCATCCTGTCGGTGACGCTGGCGACATTGGTGACCATTGGCGGGGTGACCCGCGGCGAGATCCAGGGCCTCAAGCATTCCGGCATCTACCGGGTGATCTCGTTCTTCCCCTACACCGTGCCGGCCATCGTCATCGGCATCCTGTGGGCGCAGATGTACGACCCATCCAGCGGCCTGCTGAACGGTATCCTGACCGCCCTGGGGTTCGATTTCTTCAAGTCCTTCGCCTGGCTCGGCGACGAGCGCACCGCCATGGGCGCCTCGATCTTCGTCATCGCCTGGTCGATGGTCGGCTTCTACATGGTGCTGTTCATCGCGGCGATCAAAGGCATCCCCGCCGAGGTCTATGAGGCAGCGCGCGTCGATGGCGCCGGCCGCTTCCGCACGGCGATTTCAATCACCGTGCCGATGATCCGCGACAATATCCGCACGGCATACGTTTATCTGGGCATCCTGGCGCTCGACGCCTTCGTCTATATGCAGGCGCTGAACCCGTCGGGCGGCCCGGCCAACTCGACCGTGGTGATCTCGCAGCACCTGCTCAACACCGCCTTCAAGAAGGGCAAGTTCGGCTATGCGACCTCGATGGGCGCGACGCTGGCCGTCATCACCCTGATCTTTGCGGCGCTGGTGTTCTTCGTCTTCTGGTGGACCGGGCGTCCGCCCAAGTCGAAGCCGGCCGACCCGACCGCGGCGCCGCTGGTGCGCGCCGCCCCGGTCGCCGCCGTGGCAAAGCCGGTGGCGCAGTTCGAGCATCCGCATGCCAAGAAGACCATCTGGACCGACAAGACCGTCGCCACCATTTCACACATCGCGCTCATCGCCTGGGTGGTGATCATCTGCGCGCCGCTGCTCTGGGTGCTGATGAGCTCGTTCAAGACGACGCAGCAGATCTTCGCCTCGCCGTTCACGCTGCCCACCAGCTTCAACTTCGACAACTACGTCTCGGCCTGGACCTCGGCCTCGATCGGTACCTATTTCTTCAACACGGTGATCGTGGTCGGCTTTGCGCTCGCCATCGTCATGCTGCTGGGCTCGATGTGCGCCTATTACCTGGCGCGATACGAGTTCAAGGGCAGCAAGATCATCTACTACCTGATGCTGGCCGGGCTGACCTTCCCGATCTTCCTCGCCGTGGTGCCGCTGTTCCAGACGCTGCGCGGCTTCGGGCTGCTCAACACTTTTCCGGGGCTGATCATCACCTATGTGGCGTTCGCGCTGCCGTTCACGGTGTTCTTCCTCTACGCATTCTTCCGCACCCTGCCGCAGGAGATCGCCGAAGCGGCGATGATCGATGGCGCCGGCCCGTGGCGGATCTTCTTCACCATCATGCTGCCGATGGCGAAGCCCGGCATCGCTTCGGTGGCGATCTTCAACTTCCTTGGCTTGTGGAACCAGTTCCTGCTGCCGATCGCGCTCAACACCAACACCGCCAACTACGTGCTTAGCCAGGGCATGGCGTCCTTCGCCTCGCAGGCGGGCTATGCGGTGAACTTCGGCGCACTGTTCGCCGCCGTGGTGATCACCGTGCTGCCGGTGCTGGTCACCTACATCATCTTCCAGCGCCAGCTGCAGGGCTCGGTGCAGACGGGGATGCTGAAGTAGGGGCGGACCAACTATCGGGTTTGGAGCGGGGCGTCCTCGGGGGCGCCCCGTTTGCTTTGAGTTTGCAGTTCTAACTGTGGGTTCCGAGTACGCCGGTGGCGCTGTCGGCGCGCCCTCTCCCGTTTACGGGGGAGGGGGGACCACGCGAAAGCGTGGTGGGAGGGGGGAGCCCCACGCGCTAATGTTAGGCTGACGTCCCCGCTGTTGCAGTCGGCAGTTCCACACGCACCATCGTGCGCGGCTGGGGCAGGGGCCAGAGTTTGGGGCTCCCCCCTCCCACCAGCCTTTCGGCTGGTCCCCCCTCCCCCGCAGGCGGGAGAGGGTGCGCCGACTGCACGGTCGGTGCCCGCTCCTAGCGTCCCCCCATCCCGGCGTTTAGCGCGATCGAGTTGTAGATCAGCTTCTGCAGCAATATCGCCAGCACGATGCCCGGCAGCATGGATAGCGCCGCGCCGGCCATGATGTAGTTCCACTGCGTGCCCTGCTGGGTCTGGAAGTGGGTGAGGCCGACGGGCAGGGTGGCGTTTTCCTGGCCGGTCATCACGATCAGCGGCCAGAGGAAGTTGTTCCACTGGGCGATGAAGGTGAACAGCGAGAGCAGCCCGATGGCCGGCATCGACAGCGGCACAATGATGCTGACGAGGATGCGCAGGCGCGAGGCGCCGTCGATCAGGGCGGCTTCCTCGAGGGAATCGGGGATCGAGAGGAAGAACTGGCGCAGCAGGAACGCTCCGAAGGTGCCGAAGGCGACCGGCAGGATGACGCCCTGGAAGGTGTTGACCATGCCCAGGCTGTTGACGATCAGGAACAGCGGGATGATCAGCATGATCGATGGCACCATCAGGGTGCCGACGTAACCGAGAAGCAGCGTGTCGCGGCCGGGGAATTTCAGCCGGGCGAAGGCGTAGCCGGCGAGGCTCGAGACCACCACGGTGATGATGGTGACGCTGCCGGCGACCACCATCGAGTTGAGAAAAAAGCGGCCGAAAGGCAACTCCGACCAGGTTTTGGCGAAGTTGTCCCACTGGAACTCGTTCGGGAGGATCCGCACCGGGATGGCCAGCACCTCGGCGTTGGAACGCACCGCGTTCGAGACCATCCAGAAGAACGGAAACAGGAACAGCAGCGCCACGAGAACAAGCGCACCATGATTGAGGATATCGAGCGCCAGGGTGACGCGGGCGCGCGTTTTTGGGGACCGGGTCTTAGTTGTCATAATGCACCCACTTGCGCTGCAGCCAGAACTGGAGGGCGGTGAGCGCCATGATCAGCGCGAACATCACCCAGGCGATGGAAGAGGCGTAGCCCATCTGGAAGTTCTGGAAGCCACGCTGGTAGATGGCGTAGCCCAGCGTGGCGGTGGCGTTGCCGGGGCCGCCGCGGGTCATCACATAGATCTGGTCGAACACCTGCAGCGAGGTGATGGCGGTCATCACCGTGCCGAAGAACAGGGTGGGCGAGATCAGCGGCAGGCGGATTTTCCAGAACCGATCCCAGGCGCTGGCGCCATCGATCTTTGCCGCCTCGAGATAGCTCGGCGGCACCATATCGAGCGCCGCGTTGAACAGCACGGTGTTGTAGCCGACATTGGCCCAGAGCGAGACGATGATCACCGCCTGCATGGCGAGGCTCTGGTCGGTCAGGAGGTTCGGCACGCCCAGCGACAGCGACTTCATGATGAAATCGAAGAAGCCGCCAGGCGCAAAGATCAGCATCCAGACGATGGCGACGGCGATTCCGGGTGTAAATGTGGGGAGGAAAAACACCACCCGGAACCACCGTTGCCCTCGCTTGAGGCTGGCGATCCAGGTCGCAAGCACCACCGAGATGATGATGTTCAGCACCAGGTATTCGATGGTGAAGAACAGCGTGTTGCGCAGGACGGTCCAGAACTGCGGGTCGGCCGTGAACAGCCGGACGTAATTCTGGACGCCGACAAAGGCGGGTTTGCCGAGCAGCTTCCAGTTGGTGAAGCTCAGCACCAGCGAAGCGATGATCGGCAGCACCAGGAAGAGGATCACACCCAGGAGACTGGGCAAGAGGAAGAAAAAGGCCGTGCGGCCCTCGCGTCGTCCGCTGCGTCGTCGCGGGCGGGCGGCCGGGGCGCTGGTCGCGACCGCGGTATCCTGAATGAGCGTCATGGGCACCTCCTCCCCTTCGGCGCTCCCACAAGAGCACCGGTGCAGCAGACAGACGCCCGGCCGGATTCGGGGCCGGCCGGCGCCGGGACTTACGGCAGCTGGCTCTGGATATCGGCCAGCACCGCGTCCGTGGTGTTGTCGCCGTTGAGCGCCAGCGGGAGATACTGGGTGAGCAGGTTCTCGAACTCGTTCCAGCTTTCGTTGAGGCGGAACGGGGTCGAGTGGTCGAAGGAGTATTGCAGCGTCTCGCGGGCGCCGGCGATATCCTTGGCGGCGACGTCGTACCAGAACTTCTGCTCGGCGAGGCGGCCGGGCAGCGCGCGGCCGGCCGAAGCGAGGATCTCCGCGGCCTTGGGACCGGTCAGCACCTTCAGCGCCTTGAACGCCTCATCCTTGTGCTGACTGGCGGCCGAGATGCCCCAGCCCGAGCCGGCGGTGATGTAGCGCGACGGGCCTTCGCCACGCGGCAGCGGCGCGACGCCGACCTTGAAGCCGACCGAAGCCTGGGTGGTGAGCAGCGACCAGGGGCCATCGATCACCATGGCGGCGTTGCCGGCGGCAAAGCGGCCGCTGCCGGTCTGGGCGCCGGCGCCCGAGGCGAAGACCGGCGAGGCCTTGGCGACCGCCACGAGGTCGACGAGCTTACCCACCGCTGCTTCATAGCCCGGGTTGGTCAGGTCGAACTGGTTGCCATCGTTGAAATACTCGGCGCCGAGCGCAATCGGCTGGGCGACGAAATCGAACGCCTGCACGGCATAACCGTAATTGTCGCCGCTGGTGAGCTTTTCGGCGGCGGCCTTGAACTCGTCGAAGGTCCAATCGGGCTTGGGTTCGGCAATACCGGCTTCGGCGAACTTGTCTCGGTTGTAGAACATCAGCCACGGGCCGACGTCATAGGGCAGGGCATATTGCACGCCATCCGCCGACAGGCCGGAAATGATCGAGGATTCGAACGCCGACTTGTCGAAATTGTCCGCCGCGATGAACGGATCGAGCGGCTCGAGTACGCCATAAAAGCTCGGCATGCGCATCGACTGCATGGCAACGAGGTCGGCGATCTGGCCGGACGAAGCCAAGACGGGCAGGCGGGTCCAGTAATCGGTCCAGCCGGAGAACTGCGGCGTCACCTTGATATTGGGGTATTCTGATGTCACCAGGTCGGCGAGCTGCTGGAACAGCGGGGTGTCTTTTTCGTCACCCCACATCTGCCAGGTCAGGTTGACCTGCTCCTGGGCGTAGCTGGCGGTGGACAGGATGGCGGTGCCGGCGAGCGCCAGGGCCGCCAAAGCGTGCGTAAACTTCACGATGTGTCTCCTCAATCACGGGTAGTCGTTGGGTCGTCGGTTGTTCTTGGTCGTTGTTCCGGAGTTCCTCGGCTCCGGCGTCACCACGGCCGTCAGGCCGCGATCAGCACCTCCAGATCGGCGATCATGGCGATGAGTTCACCCCGCTGGCGGTGGAAAGCGCCGGGGTCGCGCCCCGGCTCCAGGATCGCCGCCATGCGGGAAGTGAAATCGGGCGGCAGCAACGGCAGTTCTGCCGCCATCGGCAGGTTCCAGCCATCGCCCGGGTAATAGGCACGGTTGAGCGCGAACACGACTTGCAGGATCGCGTTCGCCAGCTTGCCGGTGATGCCGACAAGGAACACCAGGTCGCGCCGCTCGACCTTGCTCTCGTAGTGGTAGTCGGCGGCCCAGTAGTTCAGGATCTCGCGATACTGGCTCAGCACCGCTGCGCGCAGCGGTTCGGGGTAGCGGGCGAGCCGGCCCTTCCAGTCGGCAAGCCGTCCTTCCGGGTCGCTGGCGATCTGCTGGCTCGCGAGATCGGTCGGCAGGTGGTAGCCCCAGATGGTCCACTCGAAGCTCTTGGGGACGGCGGTGCCGCTGAGCCAGGCGCCCAGATCGCTCTCGACGCCGGCATAGCTGCGCATCCAGACCCCATCCATGCGGATGCCCTGCAACTGCCACTCGGCCATGCCGGCCTCGAAGCGGGCCCATTGCCGGGTCTCTTTCAAGTCTTGCCGATAGGCATGGGCGTAGACGCGGAAGTCGTAGTCCGATTGCCGGTCAGACCGGCCCTTGCCACGCGACCCGGCGAGCGCAACCGCACCGGCGCCGTCCTCGGCAAGGTCGGCGATGAGCGGAGCCATCGCCGCGATCAGTTCGGCCTCGGGGGCCATCGCGTCAGCCAATGCTACCGGCAAGATCGTCAATCCCTGAGGATCAGTTCGACGACGGGCGTCACCACATCGGGCTTCAGCACCGGCAGCTCGAGCGTCAGCATACCGTCGCCGACGGCGACGCCGATGTTGGAATCGACTTCCGCATCGGGGTCGAGCCAGTGGATCTCGCTCGCATCGTGCAGCAGCTGCGCATATTTCACCTTGCGCCCCAGCCCCTCGATATGGACGTGGCGGAACGGCCAGGTTTGGAGATGCAGGTAGAGCCGGTTGCCGTTCTGGGTGAAGCGGGTGCCGGCCGGCGCCTTGTACTGGGATGGGCCGGCGCCATAAATCGAGCGACCATTGACGGCGAGCCACTCGCCATAGGTCTCGAGCGCGGTGACGGCACGCTTGTCGAAAGTGCCGCGGGCCGTGGGCCCGACATTCATCAACAGGTTGCCGCCGAGCGCCACGGTATCGATCAGGATGTTGATCAGCTGGCCGGCGTCCTTCCAGGTGTTCTCGTCGCGGTGGTAGCCCCACGAGCCCGAGAAGGTGTGGCAGACTTCCCAGCGCACCGGCTTGCCGTTGATGGTGGGGGCAACGCGCGGCGTATACTGCTCGGGGGTGGCGAGATCCTTGGGGAAGTTGCCGTCGGTGGGCAGGTCCAGCCGGTCGCCGACGATGATGTTGGGCTGCAGCTCGCGCACCAGCCCGATCAGTTCCTCGGACTGCCAGTCGGCGCGGCCCTTGCCGGGCATGCCCTTGTACTCGCGCTTAGGGTAGCTGAAATCGAACCAGATCACCGAGATCTCGCCGAACCCGGTGAGCAGCTCGCGCACCTGGTTGTGCATGTATTCGGCGTATTTGCTGACGTCGCGGCTCTTGTTCATCTCCAGCGCATCGGGGTGGTTGCGCAGCGGATGGATGCCGTCGATCGGGAACTCAGGGTGGTGCCAGTCGATCAGCGAATAGTAGAAGCCGACCTTCAGCCCCTCGGCGCGGAACGCCTCGACATAAGGCTTCAAGAGGTCCTTGCCGTAAGGCGTATTGGTCGCCTTGTAGTCGGTGAACTTCGAATCCCACAGGCAGAAGCCTTCATGGTGCTTGGCGGTCAGCACCACATATTTCATCCCGGCCTCGCGCGCCCGGCGCGCCCACTGCTTGGGGTCATAGAGGTCGGGGTCGAAATTCTCGAAGTACTTGGCATAGGCCTCGGGCGAGATTTCCTCGCGGTGCTGCACCCATTCGTGGCGCGCGGCGAGGGCATAGAGCCCGAAGTGAATGAACATGCCGAAGCGGTCATGGCTGAACCACGCCTTGCCGGCAGAGTTGTCGATGCCGCCGCTTACGGTGAGTGCGCTATCCAATTCTATCCTCCTATCCGGTTATCGAACCGGTTCGATTTTTATCCTGATGGCGACGCTGCGATGAGTCAAGGTGGAATCTGGAACGGGGCGTTTCGGTGGATTTCAGTTGCGTGAAACACTGCAACTGCTAGGTATTGCAGCACAATTGCCCACCAAGCAGCGCATCGACACAGCTCCCTCATTGCATAGAAGCGGTTCGAGAACAGACTGATGGCCACCATTCGTGATGTCGCGCGGCTCGCGGAAGTCTCGGTTTCGACCGTGTCGCTGGCGCTGAGCAATCCGGGCCGGGTGAGCAGCAAGACGCTGGAAAGGATCCGTAGCGCGGTGGCGGCGGTGGGCTATGTCGCCGACCCGCTGGCGCAGAGCCTGGCGCGTGGCCGCAGTAAGATGATCGGGCTGGTGGTCGGCAATGTCGGCAACCCGTTCTTCGGCGATATCCGTCGCGAGCTCGAGAACTATGCGCTCGAGCACGAGCATTTCGTCCTCATCACCGACTCCTCGGGCAAGCCCGAGCGCGAGCAGGCGCTGGTCGAGCACCTGATCGGGCTGAAGATCGCCGGCCTCGCGCTGGCGCCATCGAGCTTCGGGGCCGAGTACGTGCGCTTCGTCGAGAGCCTCAAGGTGCCGATGGTGTGCTTCGACCAGAAGGTCGCAGGCATCGAGCGGGATTTCGTCGGCTCGGACAACTACCTCGCCGGCGCCATGCTGACCGAGCACCTGTTGCAGCTCGGCCACCGGCGCATCGCCTTCATCGCCGGCCCGCAGCACATGCACACTGCCTCGGAGCGCTATCGCGGTTTCGTCGAGACCATGGCCAGCGCCGGGGTGGAGGTGAACCCCAACTATGTGGTCGATGGGCAGTTCACCCGCTCGGCCGGCTACGAGGCGGCGATGCGGCTGTTGATCCAGCCCGAGCGCCCCACCGCCATCCTGGGGGCCAACAACGCGGTGGCGCTGGCGGCGCTGCAGGCGATGCAGGAGCTAGGCTTCAACTGCCCGGGCGACATTTCGCTGTGCATGATCGACGACGTGCAGTGGAGCAACGTCATCACCCCGCGCATCACCATGGTGGTGCAGGACACCCTCAAGCTCGGCGGCATCATCGCGCGGCGTCTACTGCAGCGGATCACCTCGCCGGATGCCGCGGCGGAGCCGGCGCAGGATTTTGTGCTCGCGCCGAAATTCGTGCCGGGGAATTCCTGCCGGCGGGTTTGAGGGGGTACTGGCGCGAGCGGTGCCACACCGCGGGGTGAGGGGCGCCAAGCGCGCCTAGCCGGAGCAGGTCCCCTCTTCCCTTCTCCCCTCAGGGGAGAAGGTGGCCGAAGGCCGGTTGAGGGGTGAGGCGGCGCCACTCGCGCTCGCTGAGACGCTGAACCCCTCACCCAGTTCCGCTACGGACCTTCGGTTCTAGCTCCACTGCCCTCTCCCCTCAGGGGCGAGGGGACATCGGCAACCACGGTGTGCTTGGCGCCCCTCACCCTGGCCCTCTCCCCCCGGGGGCGCTATTGCGCCCCCTAGAAGGGGCGAGGGGACGCGAGACCATGAACGGTCTCACAACGCCCCCCTCTCCCCGCTGGGATGAGGGGCAGTTCAGCCTGCGTCGCTCTCGCGCTACCGCGTCGGCCGGATCAGCGCCTCGCTGCCGATCGGGATGAACCCCAAACTCAGGAAAGCCCGCAGCGAGCGGGCGTTGCCGGGGGAGACGGCGGCGAACAGCAGTTCGCCTTCGGGGACGAGGCCCACCGCCTCCTTGATCAGCGCCGTGCCGTGGCCGCGATTGTGGGTGTCGGCTTCGACGCTCAGTTCGCGCCGGCCAGCGAGGCCGGCGCCGATGGTGATGAGGCCGCGCTCATCGCCATAGACTTTGACGTCGGAGCGATACTGCCGGGCATATTGCACGCGCGGGTGGTCGTCGGCATCGGTGCGGAGCGGCAGGGACGAGCGGCCGGTGCCGCGGGTATAGAGCATCGCGTCGATCACGCCGATGAAGCCCTGGGGGCCGGCGAGCCAGCGCAGGAAATCCGGCGCCATCGAGGCGCCGAAGCCATCGGGACCCTGTTGCAGCACCTCCTCGGCAGACCGTGCCGTGGCAATGACGGCGTGGCCGGTGAAGGCCAGCGAGCATTCCCAGCCACCGGCCAGCGGCGGCAGCACGGTGACGCCGCCATCGACGGGCGGAAAGCGCCCCTCGGCGGCGCCGGTCAGCAGATCGAGCAGGGGGTGGGGCATGACGCTCAAGATGACCTGTTCTATCGGGGTCGGAAGTCTGCGATACAGGCGCTCGCCATGAAAGTCACTCCGCCCCTTGCCGCCCCGCGCGACCTCGCCGATTTCATCGCCCTGCGCCGTCGGCTGCATGCCGCGCCTGAGCTGAGCCGCGAGGAATTCGCCACCAGCGCTTTGGTGGCCGAACTGCTCCGCGGCTGGGGCTATGAGGTCGAAACCGGCATCGGCGGCGCCGGCGTGGTGGCGACACTGCGGGCCGGGGCAGGGGAGCGCGTGATCGGGCTCCGCGCCGATATGGATGCGCTGCCGATCACTGAAGCCACCGGCCTCGATTATGCCAGCTCCAAGCCGGGCGTGATGCATGCCTGTGGGCATGACGGGCACACCACCATCCTGCTCGCAGCGGCCAAGCAACTGGCGGAGACGCGGAATTTTTCCGGCACGGTGCGGTTGATCTTCCAGCCGGCCGAGGAAGTCGGCGGCGCGGTGCAGATGCTCGAGGACGGGCTGCTGGAGCGCTTTCCGGTCGATGCGCTGTTCGGCATGCATAACTGGCCCGGGGTGCCGGAAGGCGAGTTCCGCTTCATCGATGGGCCGGCCATGGCGGCGGTCGACTGGATCATCATCACGGTGAAGGGGAAGGGCGGACATGGCGCCGTGCCGCATGAAGCGGTCGACCCGATCGTTGCCGCCTCGTCGCTGGTCGTGGCGCTGCAATCCTTGGTGTCGCGCAATGTGGACCCCCGGGAAACCGCCGTGATCACCGTCGGCATGATGCATGGCGGTACCATGCCCACGGTGATCCCGGACAGCGTCGAGCTGCAGATCTCCACCCGCGCCTTCACCGACGTGGTGCGCGAACGGGTGCGCGAGCGGATCAAGGTGCTGGCCGAGGCGCAGGCGGCGAGCTTTGGCGCGGTGGCCGAGGTGGTGCATCCGCCGGGGTTTCCGGCGCTGTTCAACCACCATGACGAGACGGCGTTCGCGCGGCAGACGGCGATCAAGCATTTCGGCGAGAGTAAGGTCGGGACGCTGAAACCGCTGCTGGTGAGCGAGGACTTTGCCTTCATGCTGCAAAAGCAAAAGGGGAGTTATCTGTTCGTGGGGAATGGGCCGAGCGCGGATCTGCACAGCGCCAAGTATGATTTCAACGATGCGGTGATCGCGCCGGCGGCGAAGTACTGGGTGGCGCTGGTGGAGGATTATCTGGCGGCGAATGGGTAGGCACTGAGGCCGGCAGTCGGCCGCCCTCTCCCGCTTGCGGGGGAGGGGGGACCACGCGAAAGCGTGGTGGGAGGGGGGAGCCCCACGCACTGATCGCAGGCGGGTGCCCCACGCACTGGCAGGGGGCGGCTGGGGTGAGCGCAGCGTTTGCGGCACCCCCCTCCCACCAGCCTTTCGGCTGGTCCCCCCTCCCCCGTAAACGGGAGAGGGAATCCCGACTGCAGGCATTGGCTTACGCAGAAGCTTCCAGCCGCCCTGCCGCGATGATCCGCTCGAGGAACTTCTGCGTCCGCGGGTTCTCCGGCTTCGAGAACAGCTGGTGCGGGTTGCCCTGTTCGACGATGCGGCCGTTGTCGAGGAAGCAGACGCGGTCGGCCACGTCGCGGGCGAAGCCCATTTCGTGGGTGACGATCACCATGGTCATGCCGCTCGATTTGAGATCGCGGATGATCTTCAGCACTTCGCCGATCAGCTCGGGGTCGAGCGCCGCGGTCACCTCGTCGAGCAACAGCACATCGGGTTCGGTGGCGAGCGAGCGGACGATGGCGACGCGCTGCTGCTGGCCGCCCGAGAGCTGTTCCGGGTAGGCCTTGGCGTATTGGCCGAGGCCGAACAGTTCGAGCAGCTTCAGCCCCGCCGCCTCGGCCTCGCGGCGATCGCGGCCGTGGACGCGGATCGGCGCCAGCGTGATGTTCTCGAGCACGCTCATGTGCGGAAACAGGTTATAGGCCTGGAAGACGATGCCGACGCGCTTGTAGAGGCCGGTGCGGCCAAAGCTCTCGTCGTAGATATCGACGCCGTCGAGCCGCACCGTGCCTTCGTCGAACTCGGTGAGGCCGTTGATGCAGCGCAGCAGCGTGGATTTGCCGGAGCCGGAGGCGCCGATCAGGCACACTACCTCGTGCGGCGCGATCGAGAGATCCACCGCGTCCAGCACCTGGCGCTCGCCATAGAATTTGGTGAGCTGTTCGATTTCGATGCGGTTCATCACCTGACACCCTGGAGACGACGCTGGCGGTCGCGGCGCTGCAGATGATCGGTCAGGCGCGCCAGGGGAATGGTGGCGAGCAGGAACAGGATCGCGGCGACGACGAGCGAGGAATAGTTGAAGGTGCGGGCGGTGTAGATCTGCGCCTCGCGCACCGCGTCGCGGACGCCGAGCACCGAGAGCAGGGCAACATCCTTCTGGAGCGCGACGACGAGGTTCAGCATGGCCGGCACCACGTTGCGCAAAGCCTGCGGCAGGATGGCGTAGCGCAGGGTCTGCCACTGGGTGAGGCCGAGCGCCTTCGCCGCCATGCCCTGGCCCTCATGCACCGCCTCGATGCCGGAGCGATAGACCTCGGTGGCATAGGCCGAATAGCTGAGGATCAGCGCCACGCCGCCCCAGAACAGCCCTTCCTTGGGCAGGCCCGGCAGGTTCAGCGCCGGAATGCCGAAGCCGAACAGCAGCACCAGCAAGAGCGCCGGCAGGCCGCGGAAGAGATCGACATAGACGATTGCGAAGACGCGCAGCGGGGCGAACAAGGGGCCGCTCATGGCGCGGAAGATCGCCAGTACCAGCGCCCAGATGCCGATGCAGACGAGGCTGATCAGCCAGATCTGCAGCGAAACGAGGAAGCCCTTGGCTACACCCGGCGCCGCTTCCATCATCGCATCGATCGAGAAGAACTGGTTCTGGATGCGCGGCCATTGCTCGGCGGTGCCGACGAACCAGGCGATGGCGCCGAACACCACGACGACGCTGGCCAAACTAATAAGGACCGGCGCGAGCCGGTCCTTGAGAGCGATCTGCCGGCGTCCTTTGCCGGGTCGTCGTGTCATTGCGTGATCTCGGGAATGCTCGGATCGGCGATCAGGTACTTCTTGGCCAGCTCGTCGATGGTGCCCTTGGACTTGAGCACGGCGAGGCCTTCGTTGATCCATGGCACGATCGGATTTTCGTAGGCGAAGAGCAGGCCGAGGCCCTCGTCCTTGGGGTCCTTGGGCAGGATCGCGGTGATCTTGGCCTCAGGCACCTGACAGCACGTGGCATAGAGCGCAGTCGGCAGCGCCGCGACGGTGGCGTCGATCTGGCCGCCCTGGAGCGCCTGGAACACACCCGCCTGGTCGTCGAACACGGCGGCATCGGCAACGCCGAGGACGTTGGTCACGTAGTCGAAATCGGTGGTGCCGACGGCAACACCCCACTTGGCCGCCTTGAGCTCGGCGAAGCTCTTGGCGCTGGCCACCGTTGAGGTCGGGAGCGCGATCACCGCCTTGTCGGACTGGTAGTAGACGTCGGAGAAGGTCGCGACCTTGGCGCGATCCGGGGTCACCGAGATCTGCTGGATCGAGAAATCATAGGCCTTCGGGCCCGGCGCGATGGCGCCGTCGAAGGTCACATCGACCCAGACCACGTCATCCTTGCTGAAGCCGAGCTCAGCGGCGAGCGCGTAAACCAGCGCGGCCTCAAAGCCTTCGCCGGCCTCCGGATTGTTGTCGAGCACCCATGGCGGATAGCTCGGCTCGGAGGTCGAGACAGTGAGCTTGCCAGGCGTGAACAGCCTGGGGTCGTTGGGAGTCTTTTCCTGCGCCAACACCGGCGTGACGACCATCGCCATCACGGCCAGCAGCGCAACAGTCAGCATATTGTGCTTGTGAGCCATCTTCACTCTCGTGTTTCCGCCCGGCGGCCAGCTGAAATGCCCCGTCCCCCGAGCCCCGTCGGCGAATTTAGCGACAATCCGGCGCGACGCCAGCCATAGAATTGCAGAGATTCGGAACGGTGGGAAAGTTCGTTGCAGTTGCAATGAGTTGCGGGGAGTGGAGGCACTGGCGGTGCAGTGATCCTCCCCCGCCACGCGGGGGAGGGGGACCAGCGAAGCTGGTGGAGGGGGCGGCCAAACCCACAGTCGACTCTTGCTCCCCCCTCCACCACCCTTCGGGCGGTCCCCCTCCCCCGCCACGCGGGGGAGGATCATGGAGAGGCCGGCGCTTCATGCACTTCACCCCACGCTCAACGCCTCGGTCGGCGCGAGCCGTGCGGCGCGGATCGCTGGGTACAGACCTGCAACACCGCCGATCAGCAGTGTCGCCGCCATGCCGCCGACGGGCACCCAGGCGGGGATGTCGACCGGCCAGCCCTGCAGCCGGGCATAGCCGATGGTGACCAGCGCACCGATCAGCACGCCGCTGCCGCCGCCCAGCAGGGCCAGCAGCAGGGCTTCGCCGAAGAACTGCAGCCGGATGTGGCCGCGGGTGGCGCCCAGCGAGCGGCGCAGGCCGATTTCGGCTCGCCGCTCCAGCACCGAGATCACCATGGTGTTGGCGACGCCGATGCCGCCGACCAGCAGCGCCACCGCGCCGAGGCCGAGCAACAGGCCGGTGAAGGCGATGTCGGCGGCGGCCTCGGCGGCGAGGGCATCGGAGGGGCGGGAGACATCGACTTCGTTGGGCGCCTCGGGGTTGGCGGTGGCGGCGAGGAGGGGGCGCACGGTTTCGACCGCCTCGGGATCGGTGCGCAGATAGAGCGTGGTGATGTCGCCGTCGAAATCGAGGTAGCGCTCGCCGGCAGGCCAGCCGATCAGTGCCGAGAGGTCGAGCATCGGCACCAGCGAGATGGGCGCAAGAATGCCGACCACGGTGAACCAGCGGCCGCCCAGCCACACCGCTTGCCCGATCAGCCCGCGGCCGATGCCGAGCCGGGCAGCGGCGCGGGCGCCCAGCACCACGGCGGGGTAAGTCGAGGTGGCGCCGTTGAGCCAGGAACCGGCGGCGACGCTGGCGCTCAGCGTCTCCAGCAGGTCGAGCCGCGCCGCGTAGACGGCGAGGCCGCCCGACTGGCTCGCGGGGATGCGGTTGGAGCGGTAGATCCGCGCATCGGCGAGGACGCCGATGGCGCTCACTGCCTCGACCTCGGGAATCCGGCCGAGCATGGCGACGGACTCATCCGGCATGGTCGCGGCTTCGCCGAACAGCGAGGTGCCGGGGCTGGCGCTCAACAGGTTGGTGCCGAGTTCGGAGAGCAGCTGGTTGAGCTGGGCCCGGCTCGAGGTGGAAATGCCGACGACTGCCAGCATCGCGGCGATGCCGATGGCGATGCCGAGCGCCGACAGCACGACGCGCAGCGGCCGCGCCGTTAAGCCATAGGCAGCGAGGCGGACGATATCGACGGCCAGCAGTCTTGCCGGTTGCAACCCGCTCATGCCGCGTCCCGCCGAGTATCCTCAACCAGTTGCCCGTCGCGCATTGTCGCCCGGCGGTCGAAGCGGGCAGCGAGATCGCGATCGTGGGTGATCACCACTACGGCGGTGCCCTGGCGATGGAGCTCGAGCAGCAGTTGCACCACGCCCTCGCCCGAGCTGCTGTCGAGCGCCCCGGTGGGTTCGTCGGCCAGCAGCAGCAGCGGCTGCCGCGCCAAAGCGCGGGCGATGGCAGTGCGCTGCTTTTCGCCGCCCGAGAGCTGGTGTGGGCGGTGGTCGAGCCGATGGGCAAGCCCGACTTCACGCAGCGCCGCCTCGGCGCGCTCGCGCCGTTCGCGCAACCCGGTGCCGGTGTAGAGCAGGCCATCCGCGACATTGTCGAGCGCCGAGACGCCCGGCGATAGGTGGAAATGCTGGAAGACGAAGCCGATGCGGTGGGCGCGCAGCGCCGAGAGGTCATCGTCGTTGAGTTCGGCAACCGCCAGCCCATCGATCTCCACTGCGCCCGCGGTCGCGCGGTCGAGCGTGCCGATGATGTTGAGCATGGTGGATTTGCCTGAGCCGGAGGGGCCGACAATGGCGACGAGTTCGCCGCGGGCGATCTCGAGGCTGACCTCGCGCAGCGCGAAGATGTTGCCGACAAACTGGCGCGAGACGCGCTTGAGCGAAACGATCGAGGGGCTCATCCCGGCACGCTGACGCTCAGGCCCTCGGCAACGCCAGCGCCCGAGACCTCGACCCGTCCGGCGGCGAACAGGCCGGTGTCGATCGGCACCAGCGCTGTCCCGTCTTCGCCGATCACCTCGACGGCGAAGCCGCCCTCAGGGCGGGCGAGCAAGGCCGCAATTGGCACCGAAAGCACATCGTCGCGGCTGTCGCTGGTGAATTCGACATCGACGGAGGCGACTTCGAGTCCAGCGAGCGCGGCCTGGTCGGCGATTTCAACGGTCACCTCGATATTGCCATCCTGCACCACCGAGCCGACCTCGGAGATTTCGCCGGCGACATCGCGATCGTCGGGCAGGGTGACGGTGACGGGGCGGCCGACCGCCGCCAGCCCCTGATCGGCGACCGCGAGCGGTACCGTCACCAGTTTTTCGGTGCTGGTGTAATCGAGGATCGAGCCGCGTTCGGCCGAGGCGGCGACCAGGGTTTCGCCGATACTGGCCGCGTGCGTCGCGACATGCACCGGCCCCTCGGCGATCACCAGGTGACTGAGCGCGACGATGCCGGTAGCGGGAAGACCGGAGGCCCGTTGCCAGTCGCGGACCTGCTGGCTGAGCGGACCGGTATAGCCGAGCGCCCCGAGGTTATCGGCCAGTTGCTCGACATCGGCATTGTCACCGGCGCGGGCGCTGAGCGCATCGCGGGTGTCGCGGAGCGTATCGCGCTTTGCGGCGGCGTCGGCGATGGCGACGCGGGCGGCGACAGCATCGAGCCCGGCGGCAGCGAGATCGCGCCTGAGGGTGCGGATGGCGGCATCGAGCCCGGCGCGGGCAGTGGCGAGTTCGGCCTGGGCGGCGGCGGTCTCGGCGGCAGGCGCCAGCTCGATCGCCGCGAGTTCCTCAACCCGTTTGAGCCTGGCGGTGGCGACGCTGACGGCGGTGGCAAGCCCGGTGAACTCGGGCAAGGCCGGGGGAGCGGCCGCGGCATCGGCGAGCCGGGCGCTCAGATCGCTGCAACGGGCTTCGGCATCGGCGAGACGCTGGGTTTCGAGCTCCAGCGTCAACTCGGCGGCGGTGACGGCGGCCTCGCTCTGTTCGAGCTCGACCCAGACTGGGATATCGGCATCGAAGCGAAGCGTCCGGTGTTGCGGTACCGTGCCGTAGAACAGGATTGCCGGCTGGCCGTCGAGCCCGTAGAGCGGCTCGCCTCGCTCGATCGTTGCGCCTACCGGCGCGAGCCCGGTGACCATGGCGGTGCTGCCGGAAAAACTCGGCCGCAGTGCGGTGAGCTCGGAGTATCCCAACGTGCCGGTGACCGTCCTGGTGTCGACGAGGCGGCCGCGGGTGATTTCGGCCGTCGCAACGGGAGGGGCGGTGGGCGCAGCCGCTGGAGGCGCCGGCTGCAGCAGCAGAAATCCCGCGATCGCGACGGCCCCGGCGGCAATGCCGCCGGTAAGCATGGTGCGGAGGGGGCTCATCCGCCGATCATGATCCGGGCGCCGCGGCCGAGCTCACGGCAGGCGCCCATCGCCGCCTTCAGCGTCGGGTCATCGGGCCGGGCGCCGATCTTCTGAACGTCGAAGCGGCCATCGGAACTGGGGTCGGGGAAGTTCGACACGCCATGGTCGCGCACACAGTGCGCAAGCTTCAGCAGATTTTCGATTTGCTCGGGCGTCACCCCCTCGTCGCGCATGCCTTCGGGGGCGAGATCGCGGCAGGCGGTCGAGGCTTTCTCGAAGCGGGCGGCGCTGCCCGGGGTAATGAGGAAGCGCATGCCCTCGCCGGGGGTCGGGTCAGGGAACTCGGTATAGCCGTTGTCGCGCATGCACTGGGCATAGGCGAGGGCGGCATCGTCATTGTCGGCCGGGGCCTGGGCCAGGGCGGGTAGCGGGGCGACCAGAAGGCTGCCAGCGGCGAGGAGGGGGAGGAGGGTCTGGGTGAGCATCGTTCTGTCTCCGTTGGTGAGACGGGAGTACGAGATTGGGTATTAGGTGGGTGTTAGGGGGGCCGAGGACTCGATGCCCACCTCCCCCTTGACGGGGGAGGCAAGCGGAGCTTGGGAGCGAAGCGAGTTAGCGAAGCTCGGAGGGGGTGCGCGGAGGCACGAGGTGTGCCGCTTCCCCCTCGTCCCTCGCCCGACGGCTCACATCGCCCGGGGCCTAGCACGAGCATCGTGCCTCGCCCCACCCCCTCCGAGCTGCGCTAGGGCGCTGACGCGCCCAAGCTTCGCTTGCCTCCCCCGTCGAGGGGGAGGTGGGCATCGAGTTTGCGGCTCGATGTTGCCCAGACTCAATGCGCCCTACGCTACCGGGAACTTCACCTTCACTACCAACCCACCGCCCTCTCTCGGCGCCGCTTCCACCTCGCCGCCGTGGGTATGGGCGACGGAGCGGACGATCGACAGGCCCAACCCGGCGCCGCGGGTGATCGGCGCGCGGGTGGCGCCGGCGAGGCGTTCGGTGGCGGCGAGGCGGCGGAATGGCTCGAACAGGCCCGGCACTTCGTAGGCCGGGACGATCGGGCCGGTATTTTGGACGGTGAGTATGATGGTTTTGCCGCTCACCGCGGTGCTCACCCGGACCCAGCCGTCGGGCAGGTTGTACTGGATGCCGTTCTCGATGAGGTTCTGGATCAGCCGCTCGATCAGGAAGGCATCGCCCAGCACGGTGCCTGGCTGGACCGTGGTTTCGAGCCTGACGCCGGCCTTGTCGGCGATGGGGCGCAGCTCGGTGACGAGGTGGTCGACGATCTCACTGATGTCGACCGGTTGAAACTCGGCGCGCTGCTCGCTGCTGGCGAGGGTCAGGAGCCCATCGGTCAGCTTTTCGTGGCGCTGGTTGACGGCGAGGAGCGTGGTGCCGAGCTGGCGCAGCTTGTCGTCGGCGCCGGCCTCGAGCAGCGCCACCTCGATCAGGGTGCGGGTGATGGTGAGCGGGGTGCGGAGCTCATGGCTGGCATTGGCGACGAACCGGCGCTGGCTGTCGAACGAGCGGTCGAGCCGCTCCAGCATGGCGTCGAGCGTATCGGCGAGATCCTTGATCTCGTCCTGGGGGCCTTGAAGCGCGATCCGTTCATGCAGGCTTCGGTCGGCGACGCGGCGTGCCGTGGCGGTGATCTCGCGCAGGGGTTGCAGCGCCTGGCCGGCCACCAGCCAGCCGATCACCCCGGCAATGAGGGTGAGGATGCCGACGAGGATGAAGGACACCACCAGCATGGTGTCGAGCGTATTGAGCCGCGCCTGCCGCACCAGCACGCTGATGCGGCCCGCCTCGTCCATCAGCTCGCGCGGCGGCAGCACGCCCGGGGCGCCCATCTGGCCCTCGGCCATCGGCGCGTCGTCAGTCACCAGGCGGATGCTGAACTGCCGGTCGAGCACCACGCCCAAATAGAGGTAGATGGCGACAATCAGCGCCACCCCAGCAACGAAGAAGGCGCCGGCATAGAGCAGGCTCAGCCGGGTGCGGATGGTCCAGGGGAAGCCAAAAATCTTCATCTGAGCAAGATCTTCATTTGAGCCGGTACCCCACGCCCTGCACGGTTTCGATCAGTTGCGGCTCGCCGAGTTTCTTCCGCACGTTCATCACCGTGAAGCGGACGACGCCGGAGAACGGATCGATCTGTTCGTCCCAGGCCTTTTCGAGCAGTTCCTCGGCCGAGACGACGCCGCCATCGGCGCGCAGCAGTTCCTCGAGCACGGCGAACTCCTTCTTGGTCAGGTCGACCGGCGCATTGCCACGCTCGACCGTGCGGCGGTGCGGATCGAGCCGGATGCCGGAACGCTCGAGTACCGGCGGAGCAGCCGGCCGGGCGCGGCGGGCCAGCGCCTGGACGCGGGCGACCAGCTCGGCAAAGGCAAAGGGCTTGGTCAGGTAGTCGTCGGCGCCGAGCCCCAAGCCGGCAACGCGCTGCGCTACGGCGGTGGCGGCCGTGAGCATCAGGATGCGGGTCGGCGACTGGGTTTCGACCAGCACGGCGCAGACCTCGTCGCCCGAGACGAGCGGGATATCGCGATCGAGCACCAGCACGTCGTACTCATTGACCAGCGCCCGATCGAGACCGGCCGCCCCGTCATAGGCGACATCCACCGCCATGGCGTGGTGCCGGAGGCCCTCGGCGATCGAATCCGCCAGTTGCCGTTCGTCTTCGATCACCAATACGCGCACAGTTGCCCCGCCAAAACGCCGACCGGCTTTGCTAGCCGAGGCTATGTTAGGGCGGCGTTAGGCGAGAGCGTGGCGTGGGGAGGGCGGCTGATGCCTACCCCTTCGTCGACCCGCCCGCCATGCCGTCGATGAAATGCCGCTGCAGCAAGAGGAACAGCATCAGGATGGGCAGCACGATGATCATGGCGGCGGCCATGATCTGCCCCCAGTCGCTGGTGTATTTGCCGCTCAGAAGGGTGAAGGACACCACCGCCGTCATCTGGTCCTTGCTCTGCAGGAACGTCGAGGCGATGAGGAACTCGTTCCAGCAATAGAGCCCGATGATCAGCGCCACTGTGAGCAGGCCCGGCGAGACGATCGGCAGCATGACCTTCGAAAACACCTGCCAGGCATTGGCGCCGTCGAGATTGGCGGCCTCTTCCAGCTCCTTGGGGATGGCGATGAAGTAGGTGCGCAGCAGCATGATGGCGAAGGGGCTGAACATGGCGCAGTAAACGAAGGACACTGCGACGGGATTGTTGATCAGGCCGAGCCGGGCGAAGCCGAAATAGAGCGGGAACAGGAACAACTGGATCGGCGCCGTGGTGGTGGCTAGGAAATAGGCGCTCACTGCCTTCCACGGTTTGATCTTCCGGCGCGCCAGCACATAGGCGGCCCCGGCGCCGGTGGTCAGCACCAACCCGATGGTCATGGCGGTGACCTTGGCGCTGTTGAGCATGGTTTCGCCCAGCCGGGCATCATCCCAGGCGCGGGTGAAGTTCGACCAGTTGAGCTCGGCCGGCCAGCTCAAGGGGCTCAGGATGATTTCGGGCGTCGCCTTGAAGGCGTTGAGCAGCATCAAGAGCAGGGGGCCGAGCGCGAACAGCGCGCCGAGCACCAGGACGACATAGGAGACGAGGCGAGACCAGCGGCTTCCGATCATCTCAGTTCACCCCTTCCTTGGACTGCAGCCGCACATAGGCAAAGGTGGCGGTGAGGCCGAACAGCGCGATCACCAGGGCAACGGCGGCGGCGCGGCCGAGATCGAACTCGAAGAAGGCGTTGCGGTAGGCGAGGGTGGAGAGCACCTCGCTCGAATAGGCGGGGCCGCCCTGGGTGAGGATGTAGACGAAGTCGAACACCAGGAACGACCAGATCACCGTCATCACCATCATCAGCTTGATGGTGGGGGCGATGGCGGGAATCAGGATGTAGCGCATCAGGCCGAAGAAGCCGGCGCCATCGAGCCGGGCGGCCTCGACCATTTCGGCCGGCACCTGGCGGAGCGCGGCGAGAAAGATCACCGCGAGGAACCCCCACCAGTGCCAGAGATCGACCACGGCGATGCCGTAAAGCGCCGAGTGCGTCGCGGCCAGCGGATCCGATAGCTCGATACCGAAGCGGGAAAGCAGCCCGAACACGCCGGTATTGGGGTTGTAGATCATCCCCTGCCAGACGCGCGCGGTGATGGCGGTGGCGACCACCACGGGGATGAAATAGACGATCTGGAAGAAGGTGCGGCCGCGCTCGATCATCAGCAGCAGGGTGGCCGCGACCAGCCCGATGGCGATCGGCACGGTCAAAAAGATCAGCGTCCACTTGAGGTTGTTGCCGAGTGCGATCCAGAACACCCGATCGGCGAACATCGCCTCGAAATTGGCGAGCCCGACGAACACCGGCGCCGAAAAGCCATCCCAAGTGCAGAAGGCCAAAGCCACCGTCAGCAGCGCCGGGATCAGGATCAGCGCGACATTGATGGCGAGGGCAGGGAGGGCGAAGAACCACATGGGGGTGTTCCGGGATTAGGCGCAGGGCGATCGTAATTAAGAGCCACCGGGCTCTCAGTGGTCCTCCACCGCGTAGCGGGGGAGGGGGACCAGCGAAGCTGGTGGAGGGGGCGACCACAAACACCGGCGCATCCTGTCGCCCCCTCCACCGCCTTCGGCGGTCCCCCTCCCCCGTTTCACGGTGGAGGAGCATTGAGAGTCCGGTGCCCAGGGGCGAGGAGGCGCCGGATCAACCGGCGCCTCCTTTAGCTCAAATCACGGCAGCGGCGGGACGCTGCCTTCGGCGAGCTCGGCGGCGAACAGCTCCTGCAGGCCGGCCAGGAATTTCTCCGGCGTGGCGGTGCCTAGCCACAGTTCTTCGACGCCCGAGATGATGTACTGCTCGGATTTCGGCGGCCAGAAGGTCCAGGTGGTGTAGCCGTAATTGCCGCTCGCCAGAGCGTCGGCGATCATCGTCGTCGCTTCCTCATAGAGCGGCGTCACATCACCCTTCAGCGTCACCTTCGACAGGTCGGCCAGCGGCACGTTCCATTCACCCTGCCATTGCGGCACGATGGCGCCGTAGAAATCGCCGCTGAACACATAGTCGATGACCTGCGCCGCCGTATCGGGGTTGGGCGAATGGGCGTTGATCGACAGGGTCGAGCCGATGCCGATGGGGAAGAGCGGGTAGGGGACGCCCTCGGCCACCGGGATCGAGGTGAAGGCGGCATTGGCGCCGGCGGTCTCGAAGTAATCCTTCACCCACGAGAAGGCCCAGGTGCCCTGCGGCGCCATGCCGGTCTTGCCGGTGACCATGCCGGCAAAGGCATCGATGGTCGAGGTGGAGAAGTAGTCCTTGCCGTAATAGCCCTTGTCGTACCAGGCCTTGAACTTGGTCATGGCGTCGACGAAGACCGGATCGGTCCATGGACGCTTGCCGGAGAGGGCCTCGTGGATAGCCGCGGGGCCGACCAGCTGGTTGAGCGCCACGGTGAAGAACTGTTCGTTGGCCGGGCGGAAGCCGGCATTGCCGGCGACGAACGGGGTCATCCCCTCGGCCAGCATGGTGTCGGCCAGGGCTTCCATCTCGGCGACGGTCTTTGGCGCCGTCCAACCCTTCTCTGCGAACAGATCGGCGTTGTAGAACAGGCCCATCGCCTCGTAGTTCTTGGGGATGGAGTAGAGCGCGCCATCGACCTTGCCGAGGGCGAGGAACATCGGGATCAGCCGCTCGTTCCAGCCGTATTTCGCGGCGTAATCATCGAGCTTCAGCAGCTGGCCGGCTTTGGCCATTGGCAGAGCCGTCGCCGGGCCGTTGGAATTGATGATGTCGGGGCCGCCGCCGGACATCAGCGCCAGGCGCTGCTGGTTTTCGATGGCGTTGCCGCGATATTCGAGGGCGAGCGTCGAGCCGGGGTGGCTGGCATTGAAGCCCGCGACCAGGGTGTCGTCGAGCAGGCGCTGCTGCTCGGGGGTCAGCGCTTCGTACCACCATGAGGCCGATTGCGCCACGGCGAGGCCGGGAGTGAGGAGGGTCATGGCCGCGACGGCCACGCCCGAAAACAGGCGAGAAAGATGTGTCATGAAGCGTTCCCTGATATGCCGATGCCGGGGAGGGGCGCCTGCTGCCTATGAGGTGACGAAGTGTCGCCTCGGGGTGGGGCAGTCGAAGCGCGACCTACGATTGCAAAGGGCAATGCGACGGCCTCCCCCGGCCCCTCCACATCGCCACGAACCCGGGCCAGCAGCCGCTCGCCAGCCAACTGGCCGAACAGCTCCTGCCCGAGCGATACCGTCGTCAGCGACGGATTGAGAACGTCGGTCATCGCCAGGTTGTTGAACCCGGTGACCGACATGTCGTGCGGCAAGCTGAGCCCTGCCGCCTGGCAGGCGCGGATAGTGCCGCAGGCGAGGAGATCATCGGCGCACATGATGGCGGTGGGGCGGGTGTCGCCCTCGACGATCAGCTGCTGGGCAATGGCGGCGCCGCCATCGATCGAATAGCTCGGCGCGGTGACGACGCGCGGGGTCAGCCCCGCCGCAGCCAGCGCCGTGCTGTAACCGCCGATACGGGCGCGCTCCGGGCCGCCGGGCGACGCCATGAAGGCGATGTCGCGATGCCCGAGGCTGAGGAGTTGCGCGGTCAGTGCCGAGGCCACCTGGTGGTTGTCGACATAGTAATCGTCGACCGGCAGCGGGCCACCCCGCTTGGGCGCCGATTCATAGCGCACCACCGGGATATCGGCCGCCAGCGCGCTCGCGAGGTCGCGGATGGTGGCGACGAAGAACACCCCGACGATGCCGGCGACGCGCCTGTCAATGCATAGCTCGAGCATCCGCGCCTCGGCAGCGCCCGAGCCATCGGTGCTGAGCGCGATGACGTCGTAGCCCTCGGGCTCCGCCACTTTCTGCACAGCGCGGATCAGCGGCGGATAGAACGGGTTGGAGAGATCGGGGACGATGCAGGCGATCATCATCGAGCGGTTGGTCTTCAGCGCCTGCGCCATGCGGTTGGGCACATAGTTCAGCGCCATGGCGCTGTCGCGGATGCGCTGCTGCACCTCTGGCCTGATGCCTGCGGCGTCGCCTGACAGCACCGACGACACGGCCGCCTGCGACACACCGGCGTGGGTCGCGACATCCTTCTGCGTCGGTTTTCTGGTCGATTTCAACTTGAAACTCGCCTACTGATACGTATCAGTAGGCAGGTGAGCTGTTTCCGTCAAGCCGGATGGCCTACGAGCTTCACAGCCCCGCCTACACCCCATCCGTTCGACCCTTCAGAGTGTTAAGATCCCCATGACCCTCCCCAGCGATACCCTCGAGCGGATCTATGCCGGCGTGCTCGGCAAGCTGATCGGCGTCTATCTCGGCAGGCCGTTCGAGAACTGGACCTACCAACGCATCCTCAAGGAGCTCGGGCCGATCACCTATTACGTGAACGAGCGGCTGGGGGCCGAACTGGTGGTCACCGATGACGACGTCTCGGGCACGTTCAGCTTCGTCCGGGCGCTCGAGGATTACGGCGCTTCAGCCGAGCTCGGCGCCGAGGATATCGGCCGGACCTGGCTCAACTACGTGGTCGAGAACCGCGCGGTGTTCTGGTGGGGCGGGGCGGGTAATTCGACCGAGCACACCGCCTGGCTGAACCTCGCGAAGGGCATTCCGGCGCCGCATTCGGGCTCGATCGAGACCAACGGCAAGATCGTCGCCGAGCAGATCGGAGCGCAGATCTTCATCGATGGCTGGGCGCTGGTGTCGCCCGGCAACCCGGCGCAGGCGGCGAAGCTGGCACGCGCCGCCGGCAGCGTCAGCCATGATGGCGAAAGCGTCCATGCGGCGGTGCTGTGGGCGGCGATGGAGGCCGAGGCCTTTTTGAGCCGCGATGTCGAGCACTTGGTCGAAACCGGGTTGAGCTTCATCCCGGCGGACTCGTTGATCGCGAAACTGGTGGCGGACATCCGCGGCTGGGTTCGCGCCAATGGCGACGACTGGCAGGCGACGCGCCGGCAGATCGAAGACAGCTATGGCTACGACAAGTATGCCGGGGTCTGCCACGTGGTGCCCAACCATGCACTGATGCTTATGGCGCTGCTGCACGCGCCCGATGATTTCAGCCGCGGCCAGATGATCGTCAACACCTCGGGCTGGGATACCGACTGCAATGCCGGGAACCTGGGGTGCCTGCAGGGCATCATGCTTGGGCTCGACGGGTTCGAGGGCGCTGAGGATTGGCGTGGTCCGGTGGCCGACCGGCTCTATCTCTCCACCGCCGATGGCGGGCGCGGCCTCACCGATGCGCCCAGCATCGCCTATTGGCTCGAGGGTCTCGCGCGAAAGCTTGCCGGTGAAGCACCGCGACCGGCACCCAAGCACGGGGCGCAATTCCACTTCGCGCTGCCAGGGGCGGTGCAGGGGTTCATGGCCGGCGGCACCCAGGGCAATAGCAGCGACATCGCCGTGTCCGGCACCGGCGACGCCCTGGCGGTGGAACTGATCTCGGTGGCGCCGGGCCGCTCGGCCTATGTGGGCACGCCCGTGTTCATCCCGCCCGCGATGATCGGGCATAGCTGGTACGAGGTGCTGGCGAGCCCGCGGGTGTGGCCGGGCCAGACCATCGAGGCGCGGATCTCAGGCGACGCCGGGCTCAGCGGCACGGTCGAGGTTGCGCTGGCGGTGCGCCATTACGGCCAGGACGATGCACTGGTGAGCGTGATCTCGCCACAGAGCGTCACGGTGGAAGCCGGCCAGTCGGCGCAGCTCAACTGGCAGGTGCCGCAGTTCGACGGCAACCCGATCGCCGAAATCGGCCTCGTGATGTCGGTGCGCGACACGGCGACGGTCGGAAAGGTGCTGGTCGACTGGCTGCGCTGGACCGGTGAGCCGGAACTGACGCTGCGCCGTCCGCATAACGAGGGCAGCATGTGGCGCAGCGCCTGGATCAACGGCGCCAGCGTGTTCTCGAAGAATTTTCGCGAGTCGTTCCGGCTCTCCGCCAATCGCGGCGAGGGCATCATCCTCACCGGCACGCGCGACTGGCGCGACATCGCGATCGACACGGAGCTGAACCTGCACCTCGGCGCGTACGGCGCGCTGGTGTTCCGGGCGCAGGGGTTACGGCAGTATTACGCCGCGCGGCTGACGAGGACCGGCCAGCTGCAGATCGTCTGCCGGCGCGACGAGGCTGAGACGGTGCTGGCGGAGACTGCGCTGCCGGTGGTGTTCGAAACGGCGGTGCCGGTGAGGGTGACGCTATCGGGGAAGAAGATCAGGGTCGATGCCGGGGGGACGGTGCTGGCGGTGACGGATGCGACCTATGCGAGTGGGATGATCGGGCTCGCGGTGTTCGAGGGCGCGCTGTCGACCGACAAGGTGCATATCGGGCGGGTGGGGTAGGGCGAGGGAGCCACCCCATGCCCCGTCGCACACCGTGCGACGGCGTTGTCCTTGAAGGCCGTGTCAAAGACGCCTACCAACCGTTACCATACGCTTGAGAGGGCCGAGCAATGAGCAAGCGTGCTTTTGACAAGATCGCGGCCGGGATGCAGGCCGCGATCGATTACGTTGACGGCGACCGCGAAGGTTTCGTCGCCCATTTCCCCGGTATCGGGAAGGCCCTGGGATTCAGCCAAGCGAAGTCTACCGAACGCTCGACTTCAAGTGACAAGATCGACGTGAAGAAGGTGTGATGATGGACGTTCGACCCATCAAGACGGAGGCCGATTACGATCGGGCACTGGCCGAGATCACCCAGTATTTTGAGAACCAGCCCGAGCCCGGCACGCTCGAGGGCGACCGCTTCGAAGTACTCGCCGCCCTGATCGAGGGCTACGAGAACCAGCACTGGGACATTTCCGCCCCCGCACCGCACCGGTGATGGATTGCACCGACGGGCCTCCGACCGCAGATTCTGCAGTCGGCGCACCCTCTCCCGTTTACGGGGGAGGGGGGACCACGCGAAAGCGTGGTGGGAGGGGGGAGCCCCACGCGCTGAAC
>JAESGW010000239.1_pt1 | contig 90611 bp, 94 predicted proteins | sample 9269791 | NCBI WGS metagenome assembly JAESGW01 (sample SAMN16773120, study PRJNA677053) | algae metagenome | isolation source: Aphanocapsa lilacina HA4352-LM1 and co-occurring heterotrophs from near cave... | place: USA: Maniniholo cave, near Haena, Kauai, HI | collected 2009-07-28 | reverse complement strand
GCGATAATCGCCTCAAGTCGGCGGCGATCGCCCGGTGTAACCTTCACAACAATTCCTGCTCTCATACCGAGAGCTTGAACCGCTTCGGGCGATTTGGGAATCGCCTGAATGAATCAGACCACTAGCATTGATGAAATCCCGCAAGCTGCGGGATGGCGTGCGATTGAGCTTGCCGCCTTAGGGTCGAATGCCCTTGCGTTGGGCGCAACCCGCGTAAGCAGCATAGCGATTGCTTTGGAGGACTTCGCTGCGCTGGTCTCCGCCGGGATAACGGGCCTGCGCCTCGGCGAAGCACTCCTTGCGGGCCTCGATCACCTCGTCGCTCATCTGGTTCTTGCTCTGCTTGTTCTTGCCCTGCTGCGCATCCGCAACCGTCGAAACGATTAGGAACGGTAGAGCGAGAATGGCACACGCAAATGCACGCCGCATGACTTCCTCCCATGTCAACAGCGGCTTCCTTTAACATGGGACGCAGGCGCGCCGGTTTGATCTGGATCAATGAAGCCCGCGCCTGCTCGCTCTGCGAGATCGTGACGCCTTCCTGCGCGAGGTGCAGCGCCGTTATTTCGATCCGCCGAAACGCCTGAGGCTCGCGTGGCGCAGCGAGGTGCGGGAAGCCGACGACGATGGTTACAAGAAAGGATTTGTCGTCGACACAAACGTCCTCCTAGGCGGCGGGAAGGCGGCGGCTTACCGTGTCACGAACTTGCATCAGGGTGATCGATTTGCCAGACTTGGTCCCGGCTGGATCGCTTCCGACAGCGCGAAATTCTGGTTTGGAGCCAATGGGGGTGTTTTGGCTGCGATTGGTCGGAGGTCGTTAGTAGCGCTGACATAAAGGTCAGCTTCCAAGCTGAATACGAGGGTTCGATTCCTTTACCCGCTCCAATAAATTCAACTGCTTGCCGGAGACGCTGCCACCCGTATTCGGTTACACTCTGCGGCCGATCGCTTCGGCCGATGTGGCCCAGCTCACAGCCGATCCATCGCAGCTAGTCGCGGGGATAATCAACGTGAAAACGATCAGCGTCGCCCTGCTAGCACTTTTCATTTTTGGTCTGTCAGAAGCTGAGGCGCAACAGTGCCGCGTCACGGGGCCAACCTGTTCGGACGCGAAAGCTCAGTGTCGGCAGCTCAGGAAGTGCGCGTTTCCGGGCAAATCCAACAATCCGTGCGCAAACCGCTTTCGTCGCTGCATGGCGGAAGGGAAGTACGTTAGCCGAAATTGCAATGTCTCCATGGAGAAACGATAGCTTCGGACCCTTGCGAAGCAAGGCGTCGCGAAGGATGCTCACAAGCTCCTTAAATTCTCATCAAAGGACCAGTCATGCCTGTCGATACGCAAGCCGCCACTGACCGCCTGATGCGTTTCCTCGCCGTCGAGGGCGTGACCGGAAAGGAGGCAGCAATAGGGCGCGAGCTCACGGCTGCGCTGCAAGAAAGCGGCGTGCCGACGGACGCGATTCGCCTCGACGATGCCAACACACGCATTCCTGTGCCGACCGAGACCGGCAACCTCATTGTCGATCTGCCCGGCCGCGGCGCGATGCACAACCAGCCGCGGATCATGTTCATGACTCACATGGATACCGTGCCGCTCTGCGCGGGCGCGAAGCCGAAGCTGTCCCGCCGCAAGATTGTCAATGAGGCAAAGACCGCACTCGGCGGTGACAACCGCGCCGGCTGCGGCGTTCTCGTCACGCTGGCCGCCGAGCTTGCGAAGCAGAAGCTCGATCATCCGCCGATCACGCTCTTGTTCTGCGTGCGGGAGGAGAGCGGGCTATGGGGTGCGCGCCATGTCAACACCGCCGACCTCGGCTCGCCGGTCATGGCCTTCAACTACGACGGCGGCTCTGCCTCCAATGTCACGATCGGTGCCGTCGGCGCGGATCGCTGGCAGGTCGAGATCTTCGGCCGCGCCTCGCATGCCGGCGTCGCACCGGAGCGTGGGATCAGCTCGACCATGATCCTTGCGCTCGCGCTCGCCGACGTGAAAGCCGGCGGCTGGTTCGGCAAGGTGGTGAAAGGCAAGCGGCAGGGCACGAGCAATGTCGGCCCCGTCACCGGCGGCGAGGGCCGGCCGGCCGGAGACGCCACCAACGTCGTCACCGACTTTGTGCACGTGCGCGGCGAAAGCCGCAGCCACGACAGCAAGTTCTTCAAGGAGATCACCAAGGCCTACAAGGCGGCGTTCGAGAAGGCCGCCAAACGCGTCAAGAACAGCGACGGCAAGTCGGGCCGCGTCAAGTTCAAGGCCGAGACCGACTATTATCCGTTCCGCATGAAGGACAGCCTGCCGGTGGTCAAACGCGCGTCCGCAGCCGTGTCCGAAGTCGGCGGGACGCCATCCCTTCGTGCTGCGAACGGCGGGCTCGACGCGAACTGGATGGTCCGCCACGGTGTTCCGACCGTGACCTTCGGCGCCGGGCAGAACGAGCCGCACACGATCGACGAGTGGATCAATCTCGACGAGTACGACCGGGCGTGCGCGCTCGCGGTGCAGCTCGCGACGATGCGGTGAGGCTCGGCGGCGCTTGCCGCCGCACTTGCAGAGACCTTATCAGGAACGGCATTCTCAGAGGATTCGCGGTGTCATCCGCGGCCTCTGGTAACTCATATTGTCCGGGAAGGATTGCCATGCGCATCGTTGCCATTGCGTTCGCTGTTGTCTGCACCATTGCCGGTAGCGTTCCCGCGGTCGCGGCGACGAAGATCAAGATCAGCTATTCGTTCGTGTACGACCGGATCAGGCCGGACCCGCAAAAGAACGTCCGCGTGACGAACACGCTCGACGTCGCGCTGTCGGAAACGGGGGCGGTCAAGGAGAATGTCACCAGAACCGCAGGCACCTTCTCCGACGGGTTCAAGACGGGCACCAAACTCGGCGACGGTCAGTGGGAGGTTGTCAGCGAAAAGCAGCTTCGGCGCATGTTCGATCAGCCCCAAAGCACACTGGTGCTGACCATTTCGGTTGTCGACGACAAGAAATGTACGCTGGACATGAAATGGACGCTGAAGCCCGAATTCAATGAATTCAAGTTCCGCCGCATCACCGACGGTACGACCGCGTTCTTCACCGAGCCGAAAGTCAAGTCGACGACCTGCGCCATCCAGTAGGCGGGGCGCGATTGCCGCGCTGCACCTTTGGGCGGCCTGACGGCATTCCGCCCTGCGATTTCGGGGGGTGAGGGGGCCGGGCAAACCGGCTTGCCCAAGGTTCTGGCGGATGTATAGAAAAGCCTGCAGTACCAAACAACAAGCGTGAGGGATCGCCCATGAACTTCGATATGTCGGAACGCCAGCGTCATTGGCTCGATCGGGTCACGAACTTCATGCAGAAGCACGTTGAACCGGCCGTGCCGACGTACCGGGCGCAGATGAACGAGGGTGACACGCGCTGGAAGGTCGTTCCGGTTCTCGAGGAGCTGAAGAAGAAGGCGCGCGCCGACGGCCTCTGGAACATGTTCATGCCGCCGAACGACCATGAGGACGACGAGTTTCATGGCGCCGGCCTGACCAACCTGGAATACGCGATGCTGTCCGAGCAGATGGGCCGGATCAGCTGGGCGTCCGAAGTGTTCAACTGCTCGGCGCCGGACACCGGCAACATGGAAGTGTTCCTGCGCTACGGCAGCAAGGAGCAGAAGAAGCAGTGGCTGCGGCCGCTGATGGACGGCGAGATCCGCTCGGCCTTCCTGATGACGGAGCCTGCGGTCGCCTCATCCGACGCCACCAACATCGAGACACGCATCGAGCGCGACGGCGACTATTACAAGATCAACGGCCGCAAGTGGTTCTCCTCCGGTGCAGGCGATCCGCGCTGCAAGATCGCGATCCTGATGGGCAAGACCGATCCGAGCAATCCGCGCCACCAGCAGCAGTCGCAGATCCTGGTGCCGATGGACACCCCGGGCCTCACCATCGAGCGGATGTTGCCGGTGTTCGGCTATGACGACGCGCCGCACGGCCACGCCCAGATCCTGCTCAAGGACGTCCGCGTGCCGCGCGAGAACCTGCTGCTCGGCGAGGGCCGCGGCTTCGAGATCGCACAGGGCCGTCTCGGTCCGGGCCGTATCCACCACTGCATGCGCGCGATCGGCCGCGCCGAGGTCGCGCTGGAGAAGATGGTCAAGCGCCTGTCCGAGCGCGTGGCATTCGGCAAGTACATCGTCCAGCACTCGATCTGGGAGCAGCGCATTGCAGAAGCCCGCACCAACATCGAGATCAACCGGCTGATGGTGCTGAAGGCCGCCGACATGATGGACAAGGTCGGCAACAAGGCAGCCCAGCTCGAGATCGCGATGATCAAGGTCTCGGTGCCGAAGATGCTGTTGAAGATCGTCGACGACGCGATCCAGGCGTTTGGCGGCGCCGGCGTCACCGAGGATCCGGGCCTTGCCCGCATGTATGCACAGTCGCGCACGCTGCGCCTGGTCGATGGTCCGGACGAAGTGCACAACCGCTCGATCGCGCGCATGGAGATCGCCCGCCACGGCAACTTCACGCCGATGAAGACCCACTAAGAGAGAAGGGCGCGTGATCATGGCGCAAGCCGCAAGTCGCGACTCAGAATTCAACGGCACCAAGGATGTCGAGGAGCGCCATCGTTTCAACGAGGCGAATCTCGACAAGTGGTTGCGCGAGAATGTCGAGGGCTACGAAGGGCCGTTGCAGGTCAGCCAGTTCAAGGGCGGCCAGTCCAATCCGACCTACCGGCTCGATACGCCGGGACGTTCCTACGTGATGCGCCGCAAGCCGTTCGGCAAGTTGTTGCCGTCGGCACATGCGGTGGATCGCGAATACAAGGTGATCACGGCGCTGCATGCGCAAGGGTTCCCGGCGGCGAAGACCTACGGTCTGTGCATGGACGACGGCGTCATCGGCGCGGCGTTCTACATCATGCAGATGGTCGAGGGCCGGGTGTTCTGGGACCAGACGCTGCCCGCGGTCGCGCGCGAGGAGCGCTGGCCGATTTTCGAGGCGGAGATCCACACGCTGGCGAAGCTGCACAGCTACGATCCGGAGAAGATCGGGCTCGGCGACTTCGGCCGCCCCGGAAACTATTTCGCCCGGCAGGTCGATCGCTGGACCAAGCAGTATCGCGCGTCGGAGACGGAGAAGATCGACGAGGTCGAGCGGCTGATCGTGTGGTTGCCGAAGACGGTGCCGCAACAGGACCGTGTGTCGGTCGTGCACGGCGACTATCGGCTCGACAACATGATCTTCGCGACCGACAAGCCGCAGGTGGCCGCGGTGCTCGACTGGGAGCTGTCGACGCTCGGCGATCCGCTGGCCGACTTCTCCTACCTGCTGATGCAGTGGGTTATGTCGTCCGGCGGCGGCCGCACCGGGCTGGTTGGCGCCGACCTTGCCACGCTGAACATCCCGACGCTGGAGCAGGCCGTCGAGATCTACTGCAAGGCGACGGGACGTCCCAACATCCCCGACCTGAACTGGTACTTCTGCTACAACCTGTTCCGCCTCACCGGCATCTTGCAGGGCATTGCCGGACGCATCCGCGACGGCACCGCGTCGTCGGCCAGGGCGTCCGAAAGCGCCGCGCGCGTCGTGCCGCTTGCGAAGGCATCGTGGGAATATGCGGTGAAAGCCGGGGCGAGCTAGGTTCGGCGACGCCAGGGGCGAAGCGATCGCCCCTGGCGTCGATCTTGCTTGCTATCGGCGCGGGCCCGGCTTCCCGCCGGGTCATGAAGGAGCGATATCAGTGAAATCGTTGGATGACTCTGCGCTGAACTTGCTGTTCCGGGAGGCGCGCACCCACAACAAGTGGCGGCCTGAGAAAATCCCCGACGGCGTTCTGGACAAGCTCTACGATCTGCTCAAGTTCGGACCGACGTCGGCGAACTGCTCGCCCGCCCGGTTCCTGTTCCTGAAGTCGCAAGAAGCCAAGCAACGGCTTGCGCCTGCGCTTTCGTCCGGCAATCTCGACAAGACGATGGCCGCGCCGGTGGTGACGATCGTCGCCTACGATCCGAAATTCTACGATCAGCTGCCAAAGCTGTTTCCGCACACCGACGCGCGGCCCTGGTTCACCAGCAGCACAACGTTGGCGGAGGAGACGGCGTTCCGCAACGGCTCGCTGCAGGGCGCCTATCTTATTCTTGCGGCGCGATCGCTCGGCCTCGACACCGGACCGATGTCAGGCTTCGACAAGCAGAAGGTGGACGAGCTCTTCCTCGCCGAGTACGGCTGGAAGTCCAACTTCCTGGTCAGCCTCGGCTACGGCGATCCGGCCGGCCTGTTTGCACGGTCGCCGCGGCTGAGCTTTGAGGAAGCCTGCCGCGTGCTTTGACACGTCACTTTCTAAGCTTGCCGGCGAACGGCATCGAGGCGGTCAGTCCGCCATCGACCGGGAAAGCCTGCCCGTTGACGTAGGACGCCTCGTCGCTCGCGAGAAATAACCCCATCGCGGCAATTTCGTGCGGCTGGCCGCCGCGCTGCGTCGGGTTGATCTGGCCGATCTTGTCTTCCTTGCCGGCTTCGCGCGCCTTCTCGAACGTGTTGCGCGTCATGCCGGTCTCGATCAGGCCCGGGCAGATGGCGTTGACGCGGATGCCGGTGCCGGAGAGCGAGTATGACGAGGTCTGCACCAGGCTGACCACGCCGGCCTTGCTGGCGCTGTAGGGATTGCCGCCGGCATTGGCCTTCAATCCTGCGACCGATGCGGTGCAGATGATCGAGCCGCCGCGCTCCTGCTTCATCATCTGCAGCGAGGCATGCTTGATCGCGAGAAACGGCCCGATCAGGTTGATGCGCAGGATCTCGTTCCACTGTTCGACGGTCTGGTCATGCAGCGGCACCCAGCCGCCGGAAATGCCGGCGTTGGCCCAGATCACGTCCAGCTTGCCGTAGGCCGACACTGCCTTGCCGACATAAGCGGCAACGTCCTGCTCGAGCCCGGCATCGCCTTTCAGCGCCTCGGCGGTGCCGCCCGCGGCGCGCACCATCTTGACGGTTTCATCGACGGCATCGGTCTTGTCGAAGGCGATCAGTTTCGCACCTTCCTTCGTGAACATCAGCGACGCTGCGCGCCCGATGCCCGAACCCGCGCCCGTGATCACGACCGATTTGCCTTCGAGACGGCCCATTTTATCCTCCCAGGCGCGACGCTTGTCTTGTCGCCTTTTTGTCGTGTTTCGCATGCGCGCAAAGCATCTTGAGGCTTCGGCCGCGCTGACGTAGCTAGTATCCAACAACAATATTGAAGGGTCTTTGCCATGTCCAATGCGTCCAACGCTCAGCCGGTCGTCACGCGCTGGTGGTGGGTTCGTCACGCGCCGGTGCGCGAAGATGGCGGACGCATTTATGGGCAAGCCGATCTCGGCTGCGATTGCAGCGACAAGGTCGTGTTCCAGGGCCTCGCGCGGACGCTGCCGAAGGATGCTGTCTGGTATTCGAGCAACCTGAAGCGCACGCACCAGACAGCGGCGGCGATCTGGGAGGCCGGTTTCCCGAAACCTGCATCGATGCCGCAGGAGTCGGATTTCGCAGAGCAAAACCTCGGCGACTGGCAGGGCAGGGATCGGACTACGTTCTATGCCAGCCGGCCGGTGCAGCTCGGCAGTCACTGGTTCGGGCCGGCGGACGAGCGGACCCCGAATGGCGAAAGCTTTCTCGATCTTTGCGCGCGCGTCGGCAACGGCATCAAGCGGGTGAACGCAGCACATGCGGGCCATGACGTCGTCGCGGTGGCGCATGGCGGCGTCATCAAGGCGGCGATCGCGCTCGCGCTTGGCCTCGGGCCGCAGGGCGGATTGTCATTTGCGATCGAGAACTGCTCGCTGACGCGGCTGGACTACCTCACGCTGAACGGCAATTCCGGCTGGCGCATCGGCATGGTCAATCATCAGCCCTGGCTTGCGGGCGGCGATCACCCGGCAATGCATCAGCCGGCAGGTCCGGAGATCGCGAAGATCGCCTGATCGCGCGCGTTTTGCGGAATGCACGCTGCTGTTCCGCAGGTTGCCGGACGCAGCAAAGCCTGCTTAGAGTCGTCAACGAATAATGCGAAAAGTTAGTCAAGGGAGGGTTGCATGCCAAGTCTGTTCGATATGTCCGGCAAGGTCGCGGTAGTCACCGGCTCGTCGCGCGGCATCGGCCGCGCCATTGCCGAGCGTTTCGCCGAACACGGCGCGAAGGTCGTCGTCTCGTCGCGCAAGCCGGCGGCATGCGATGAAGTGACAAAGGCCATCAACGATCGCCACGGGGCGGGCACCGCCGTGACGATTGCCGCCAACATCTCCTCAAAGGAGGAGCTGAAGAATCTCGTCGACAAGAGCACCGAAAAATTCGGCAAGATCGACGTGCTGGTCTGCAACGCAGCGTCGAACCCGTATTACGGTCCGATGGCAGGCATCGGCGACGACCAGTTCCGCAAAATCCTCGAGAACAACATCATCGCCAACAACTGGCTGATCTCGTTCACCGTGCCGCAGATGATCGAGCGCAAGGACGGCTCGGTCATCATCGTATCGTCGGTCGGCGGCTACAAGGGCTCGACCACCATCGGCGCCTATTGCATCTCCAAGGCGGCGGACCTGCAGCTCGCGCGCAACCTCGCGGTCGAGTATGGCAAGCACAACATCCGCGTGAACTGCATCGCCCCGGGTCTGATCAAGACCGACTTCGCCAAGGCGTTGTGGGACAACCCGGAAACGCTGAAGGTCACCGAAGAGCGCTCGCCGATGCGTCGCATCGGCCAGCCCGACGAGATCGCCGGCGGCGCCGTCTTCCTCGCCTCGAAGGCCGGCGCGTTCGTCAACGGCCAGAGCATCGTCATCGACGGCGGTGGGACGATTAGTTGAGGCGTGTCATTCCGGGGCGGCCCATCCAAGTCGGCTATAGCCGACTTGGACATTTCAATGAGCCGAACTCGGGTAAACCCGAGTTCGGGCGGCCGAGCCCGGAATCCATAGCCCCTGTGTTCATTGTTTTGCTGCAGAGTCAGTCAAGGCAACCACGGCACGTCGTCCCTTGACTGCTGCGGCGTATGGATTCCGGGCTCGCGCTTCGCGCGCCCCGGAATGACGGCTAACCCCAATTCGCCAATTGGGTCCGGATCGCGGCCACCAGGGCGAGCGGCTGGTCGGCCATGATGTGATGGTCGGAGTCGGGGATCACCACGAACGGCGAGCCTTTCGGAATGACCGGCGCAAGCTCGTGCATGCGCTGCTGCGTGACGAAGCCCGAGCGCGACCCACCGATCACGGCGATCGGACACTGCGCGGCCGCAAGATCGTTCGCCGGATAACCGTGCCGGAAGCCCATGAAGCGGTTCGGGTCGAAGCGCCAGGTGAAGCCGATGCTGTCGTCGCAGCGGCGAAACTGACGGATCGAAGCCCGTGCGATCCAGTCGGCGATGAACAGGTTCTCGCAATCCTGATCGGGCGCGAAACGAAAGCGCGCCAAGGCTTGTTCGAGGGTGTCGTAGATTCGCTTCGGCCGCGGAGCTCCACGCATCTCGCGCTGCCGCTTGCGTGCGGCTGAGCCGAGAAACGGCCCGTCGAGCAGCATCGCGCCGCCGATGCGCGCGCCGGCGCGCCCGACCACGCCTGAGGTGATGAACGCGCCGAACGAGTGGCCGATGATGACGGGCCTTTCCGCTGCCGCGAACAGCCCGGTGGCGTCTGCGACTGCAAAGGCCTCATCGATATAGAGATCGTAACTGTAGCGATCGCGCCAGCCGGAGCCGCCCATGCCGGACATGGAGAAGGCGGCGATACGATGTGTCTCGGCGAAATGCGGCGCGATGAAACTCCACCAGTCGGCGCAGGCGCCGTTGCCGTGAATGAACAACAGCCCGGGCTTGCCGCGCTCGCCCCAGGCCAGGGTCTCGATCGCAGCGCCATGCACATCGACGACTGTGCGCTCGGGTGCGTTTGCGATCGCCTCGTCGAACCACGGCGGAGCAGGGGGCTTCGCGCCATGGAACGGCGCCAGCAAATGCCGCCTGTCGTCAACGATGGTCTCGACCTTGTTCATTCAGCCTCACATAAAGAGGGACCGCACAAGGCGGTCCCCGAAGCGCAATGGAGATTCTCGCGCGCGAGCGATGCGCGATCAAGCCTCGACGGCCGCGTACACCAGGTTGCGGAACAGCACGCGCACATACTCGCGCTGGCCCGGCGCCTGCACCATCAACAGCGCCCAAAGGTCTTCCTTCGGGTCGACCCAGAACTGCGTGCCGGCCGCGCCGCCCCAGAAATACTGCCCGACCGAGCCCGGATATGGCGCCATGCCCGGCTGCAGACGCACCGCGAAGCCCAGGCCGAAACCGTGCCCCGGCGGAATGTGTGTCGTCGTGATCTTCACATCCGGCCCGAGATGATTGGACGCCATCAATTCCAGCGTCTTGCGGCCGATGATGCGCTCGCCGTTCAGCGTGCCGCCATTGGCCAGCATCTGCGCAAAGCGCGCGTAGTCTGGCGCAGTCGACACCATGCCGCCGCCGCCGGACTCTGACACCGGCTTCTGCGTCATCGAGAAGTAGACGACCTTGTTGCCGGTCCACGGGTCGTTTGGAAACGGCTCGGCAAGCCGGTCGTGGGCGCGCTCTTCCTCGATGTGGAAACCGCTGTCGGTCATGCGCAGCGGCGCCAGGATGCGGTCCGTCAGATAGCTGGCGAGCGTCTTGCCGGAGGCGACCTCGACGACGCGTCCAAGGATGTCGGTGGAGCGGCTGTAATTCCATTCCGCGCCGGGCTGGCAGATCAACGGCAGCTTCGCGATGACTTCCGCATGCTCTGCGTTGTCCATACTGCGGCGATAGATCTTCGCCTCGGAATAGAGCGTCTGGATCGGGCCGGGACCAGTGATCTCGTAGGAGATGCCGCTGGTGTGGCTCAGGAGATCCTGGATGGTGATCTCGCGCTTCATCGGCACGAGATGGACCCTACCGTCCCGCACTTCGCCGAACTGCGTCTGCGCAAAGGAGGGGATGTATTTCGACAGCGGATCGTTGATGAGGATCTTGCCATCCTCCACGAGCTGCATGATGGCGACGGAGACGATCGGCTTGGTCATCGAGAAGATGCGGAACACCGAATCGGGCCGCATCTTTGCGTCCGACGCCGGACCTTGTCGGCCGATCGTATCGAAGTGCGCGACCTTGCCCTTGCGGCCGATCATCACCACGGCGCCGGGCAGGCTGCCCTTGTCGACCTCGCGGCCGATCGCCTCCGACAGCGCCTTCAACCGCGCGGAGGAAAGGCCGACGCTTTCCGGCTTCGCCTTCGGCAAGGCCGGCGTCTGAAAGCCGTTCTTCTTTGGGCTTGCGGCTTTCTTTGCGGTCGCGCGCGTTGCCATGGACGATCCTCCCGATCGATCTTGTTGTTCCGGATTGCGGACTGAATCCGCGTAAGGCGACGTCAGCTTGGCGCAGAAAGGCAGGCTTGAACAGGTGCGTTTGCCCAACGAGCGATGCACTCGAACATACGCCGCATACGAAAATCGCGAGGACTGCTGCGCAATCCTCGCGATCTGCGTTTCGTATCAGCGTGCGGTTGCTGAACCGCAAACGCTTCTCTGTCGATCAGTACCTGCCGCCGCCGGCGACACAGGCCTCGACGCGGCCCGGGCGCGTGACGTCGTCGTCGCGCGCACCGCGTGCAAGCATCGCATCGCACTTGGCGTACAGCGCTGCACGGTCCATCTTCGGGGCCGGCTTTGCCTGCTTCGCCTGCTGCGGCACATTCCAGCCCGTGCCGGCGCCCACACCGACGCCCACGCCTTGCGCGGGAAGCGAGACGGCCTTCGACTGGGCGGCGATGCGTGCCTCTTCCTTTTTCTTCTTGCGCTCGGCGGCCACGACGCGCGCCTGCTCGCGCTTCTTCGCGCTCTCGGCATCGCGCTTCGCTTTCTGCGCGGCCTTGACCTCGGTATCGGCCTTGGCCTGATCCGACTTCGTAGCGCCTTCCTTGGCGAGACGCGCCTTCTCTTCGGCGGCCTTCTTCGCCTTCTCGGCGGCTGCGGTGCTGGCCTGGTCGGCATTCAGCTTCGAGAGCTGCGCGCGGGCGAGGTCGGCGTAGAAACCGGTCGGGTGGCTCTTCAGGAACGATTCCCAGCCTTCCTTGGTGCCGACGCGCTCAGCGTACTCGTAGTCGCGGCGGATTTCGGCAGCCGGATTGGCGGTGGCGGCAGGCTCAGCCGCAGGAGCGACCGCGTCGCTCGTCGTGGTGGTGAGCGATGCCTGCTGCACCAGCGACACCGTCGCGCCGCCGAGCGAACCGTACACGAACGGCTCCTGCTTGTTGTCGGTCGCCTTCATCACGTCGTCGCGCACAAGGCCGAACGCCTGGCGCAGGTCGAGGCCCGGCGTCGGCAGGTGCTTCAGCAGCGCCGAGGCGAACGGGCTGTTTTGGCCGTCGCCGTCTTCCGCGGTCGAGCCGCCCTTCGCCGCATAGGCGATCAGCGTGTTGGCCTTCATCGGCTCGACGGCGATCAGGCCGCGGTTGAGCGAGCGCAGCGCCGAGACGCGCTTCATCGATTTCGAGAACGGGTTGTCGCGGCATGCGTCGAGGATGACGAGGCGCAGCGCCTTTGCCGGCTCCACCGTCTGCAGGACGCGCTCGAGCGAGATCGCTTCATCATAGACGTCGCGGTCGCGCTGCAGCGCCGCGTCGGTCGGGATCAGATAGTTCTGTCCGTCGACCTCGATGCCATGGCCTGCGAAGTAGACGACCGCCACGTCGGCATTCTGCGACTTGTCGGAGAACTCGCGCAGGGTACGCCGCATGTCCTGGTTGTTTGCATCGCGGATGCTTTCGACCACGTCGAAGTTGGCCTTGCGCAGCATGTCGGCGATGGCGGTGGCGTCCTTGGCCGGGTTGGAAAGCTGCGGCGCGTTTTGATAGGCGGAGTTGCCGATCACCAGGGCGACGCGCTTTTCCGCAAACGCAGCATCGCTCGCGAAGGCGAGAGAGAGGAACGCGGTCAGGGCGAGAGCTAGTCTTCGCATGACATCACCAAAAAGTTTGCACCAGCGGGACTGCCGGCATTCTGAACGGCGATTGCTACCCCTTAAAGCGTGACCTGATCTGTTACCTGCGACACACAGGGATTATCGGCCCGCCGGGCAGGTGGCGCCAGACCTCATTTGTCGGCCAAATCGCGTGTGAGGTTCTATGTCGAAGCGCTTGGGCCGGCAGACAATTTTCACGTTTCGCTGATGGAACCGGGGCGCAAAAGCTGGTTGGCTGCGCCAGGACCCCGCGAAGCACGCAGAACCGGCAGATCAGCATGATTCTCGAAACCGCAATTCTCTCGATCAGGCCCGGCCAGTCGCAGGCCTTCGAGGCGGCGATGGCCCAAGCGAGGCCGCTGATTGCGGCGACGCCGGGCTTCCAGCGCATCGAGGTCCGGCCCTGTGTCGAGACCGCCGACCGCTACCTGTTGCTGGTGTGGTGGGACACGCTGGAGGCCCACGCGATCGGCTTCCGCCAGTCGGACGGCTACGAGCCCTGGCGCCAGCTGCTGCACCACTTTTACGAGCCGTTTCCGCTCGTGGAACACTATGCCGCGCCGCTCTGACCGAGATCGGGGCGTGAAAATCACCCAAAACGGACGTGACGAGCGCGAACGCCTTCGCTATAGAGCAACCCTCGTAGGAGTGTAGCTCAATTGGTAGAGCACCGGTCTCCAAAACCGGGGGTCGTAGGTTCGAGCCCTACCACTCCTGCCAGCTAATCCTTCATCCCTCATCCCGACGGTTTTGGCGCGAATGGCGGTCCTGACGCCGTTCGATTGCGCGCCCTTGGCCGCGGCCGCGGGAAAGTCGGTCAAGCGATCAGGTAGATCGGGCTGGACCACGCCTGGTTGCCGTCGGCCTGCGTCAGGCGGACATAGACAGGCAGGTCGGCGCCACCCGGAAACGATGCCGTGTGCTCCAGCCTGACCCGGCGGCTCCAGTCGTCTTCAGGCAGACGGTAGACGCTGAGCTTGCGCTCCAATCCTCCGCCATCGAAGGTGATCGTATTGTCGGCCAGGGCGGCCAGATCGACGTCGCCCGAAACCACGTTGGTCTCGATCTTGAGCGAACCGCTCCTTGCCTCATCGAGCCACAGGTCGATCCCTGCGAGATTTCCGGTTGTCACCGACGTCCAGGCGAGGGCGGTGCCGGGCGAGATTTCCTGAACCTTGCGCTCCGGATTGAGGAAGTTCACCGGCGCAAACCGGCTGAAGCGGTTGCCGGCCAGCGCCAGCCTGCCTTGCCAGATGACTTCGCGGCCACGCCCGCGATATTCCGCGCCCTGCCAGAGCAGGCGCACCCGCCGGCCGAGATCGTCGGCGGCGAACGGCCGGACTGTTTGCACGACCTTCCGGCCGTGCAGCACGTCCAGCCGTTCCACCGGTGCCGTGCCGATCGCCTCGGCGGAAAGCGTCATCGGGACCGAGCCCGGGCGGATGATGTCGCCCATGCGCGCTTCGCGGGTTGTCTGTTCGGCCGTCGGTCCGAGCAGGGGATCCTCGGAAAATCCGGTGACGTCGTTTGCGAACGCGCCATGCACGTCGAGGAAGATGCGGGTGCCAGTCGTTCCATAGTGCCAGCGCTTGCGCAGCGCCTCGAATAGCGCGTCGCGGGTCAATTCCGGCATGAAGTAGCAGCTCAATCCGCCGACGGCACCGAAGGTCGAGGCGCCAGGCCGTGTTGCGCCGGGCCGTCCCTTGTGGTCGTCGCTGTGGCAGACGACGCCGACGCGAAAACCCTTGTCGAACGCATCGTGCAGCAGCCACTCGAACGTACCCCATGACGAGTGCACCTCGACGGATCGCTCGGTGCGCCCGTCGTGGGCGTAGTGCAGGTCGGCGTAGCGGCCACCCACATGGGCGATCACGCGGCAGTCTTCGTCCTTGAGCCACTCGAACAGCCGGTCGGCGGTGTAGATCGCCTCCGTGGATGTCTGCCCCTGCACCAGGATGTGAGACGAGCGGCGGATCGGACGGCCTTCACGGCGGAAGAAGACGTTGCGGTCGCCGCCCATGCCCGTGTTGCCGGACCATTCGTAGCCGGGGAGACAGACGAACTTTCCGGGCTGGTCGAACTTCGCAGTGAGCCTGTTCAATTCCTTCCAGAACGCGTCGGTGATCTGAAAGTCGTTGCCCTGATGGCCGACCATATCGATGAAGGCCGCGTCGCGCGCATATCGGAAATAGTCTTCCGCGGAGCCCATGCCGACGGTTTCGCCGCTCTGGCCATGCAGATCGCCCCAATAGCGGCGGATCGTCGCCTGTTCGACGACGCGCAGCGGATTGGCGCGGGCGACTTCATCGTCGCCTGCCATGACCGCGAGGTCGATGTCGCCAGCCTTGTCGACGAAGAGATTTTTGATCTCGACCGGCCCGGTTCCTGCCTTGATGGCGATCGTTTCCGGCAAGCCGCGGATCGGCGCCGAGGACCTGAACGAGAGGTTGATGTCCGCCTTGTCGCTCGGGTTGCCCCACATGTCCTCGGCGACGAGCGCCAGGCGGAAGGGCTCTCCTTTGACGGCGAGCGACGGCAGAATCGCCTTCCAGCTCGCAGCCGGCCCCGACACGAGATCGAAGGCCGGTGCCGGCAGCTCACAGAATTCGTAGGTCGCGAAAGCGTCGACCGATGTTTTCAGTTCGACGTTCTTCTCGGCGTTGGTCTGCAGCCGCCAGCCGGGGGAGCCCTGCCGCCGGTCGCCGAAGCGGACGGTGAGGGTGTCGCCCTGGCGGAGATATCCGCGGCCGACACGGATCAGCAGCGTGTTCACATAGGGGCGGATGTTCAGCCGGTCGTACCAGACCTCGAGTTTTGCGCCGTTGCTGGCTTCGACCGTCGTGAAGTTCGCCGCCTGCGGCTTGTCGAACTGCGGTTTGGCCATGTCGGACGTGGTGCGCCAGGAGATCTTGACCATGCCCGTGTCGTCGATGCCGAACTTGCCGGCGGTGTAGACGAGCGTGAGCTGCTCCAGCGAGCCGGCGACAAAGGGGCCCGGCGGCGAAAGGCTGATCGAGCCCATATGCTCGGGGAGATAGGCGGAGAATGGCATGGGTGCCCGGATGTTGCTTGTCATGACGTTATAGGACGACCTAGTATGACTTCCGCCTGCTCGCCAGCCAAGTCGGAATATCGTGCACCCGGAAACAAATCAGCCAGCGGCCATGCTGGATCGCTCGAGCCCCGAGCCGCTCTACCGTCAGCTCGCAGCTGTCCTGGAGGGCGCGATCCGGGGCGGAAAATTGCAGCCGGGCGCGCGGCTGGATTCTGAAGGGGTGCTGGCCGCACGCTACGCGGTGAGCCGGATCACGCTGCGGCAGGCGGTTGAATCGCTGGTGCGCAAACAGATGCTGGTCCGCAAACAAGGGAAGGGGACGTTCGTCACCACCCCGACCGTGCGTCATGATCTGAAGCGGCTGCACGGTTTGCTCGGCTCGCTGTTCTCGCAGGCGGAAGGCGCCAGTGCCCGGCTGCTTCACTATGAGCTGCGTGTGCCGCCCGCCGATGTAACCGAAGCGCTGGGCCTCGAGCCGCGGCGCGAGGCGCTATCGATGGAGCGGCTCTATTTCATCGACAGGAAGCCGGTGGCGCTCACTGAGGCCTGGCTTGTCCCCGCTGTCGCAGCTTTGCCACGCGCAAAGGCGGAGTTGATTTCGACCGAGGACATGATGCTCGCCGTCGGCATTCACATTGCATCCACGCAAGTCGCGATCCGCGCCGAGGCCGCCGGAGCGCGGGTTGGCCGGCTGCTGCAGATACCGTCGCGCGCGCCGCTGCTGGTGTCGCACCGGACGGCGCTCGGCGCGGATGGCGTCGCCAAAGAGGTCGGTCAGGTCCGCTTCCGTTCGGACAGCTATCAGTTCGTCCTGTCGACCCAGACGGCGAGTTCGACGGAGGCCTTGTTCGATATCCGCAGTGTAACGGAGCGTGTCTGATCGGCGGCGTCGGTCGCGCGCTATGTAAGGAGAGCATCAACGATGATGATCCGTATCCTCGCGGCGCTGGCGGCCCTGGCTGCGGTGTTCCCAGCCAACGCGCAAGCACAACAATGGCCGAGCCGTTCAATCCAGATGATCGTCCCGTTCGCGGCCGGTGGCTCGACTGACGTTGCAGCGCGGCTTGTGGCGCAACATCTGTCGAAGGTGCTGGGACAGCAGGTGGTGGTCGAGAACAAGACCGGAGCCAACGGCAACCTTGGCACGGAGCTCGCCGCCAAGGCCGCTCCCGATGGCTACACGATCCTCGTCGTTCCGGGGTCGATCGTCGGCAACGCCCACGTCTACAAGGTGAATTACGATCCGCTGCGCGACTTCACGCCGGTCATCCAGATATCGCGTCAGCCGATCGTCCTGGCATCGCATCCATCGCTTGGCGTCAAGACGGTCGCCGAGCTGGTGGCGCTGGCAAAGAAGGAGCCAGGCATCCGCTTCGGAACCGGCAGCGGTTCGGGCTCGCAACAGCATCTGGTGACGATGTGGTTTGCCAAGATCGCCGGCATCGAGCTTGTGCAGGTGCCGTATCGCGGCGGCGGTCAGGCGATCAACGACCTGATCGCCGGTCACGTGAAGCTTGGGACACTTGGGTCGACGCCGCTCATCCCGTACCACAAGGCGGGCACACTGCAGCTCCTGGCCCAGACGACGTCCAGCCGTTCGCCCGCGTTGCCGGATGTGCCGACATTCGAGCAAGCCGGCATCGCGGGGCTCGTCTCCGAACAGTGGCTCGGTGTTTTTGTGCCGCAAGGAACGCCGGCGGCCATCGTGGCGCGCCTCAACGCGGAGATCGACAAGGCGCTGGCCGACCCCGCGATCAAGAAGAACCTGGAGGATTCCGCCCAGGAGCCGGTCGGCGGCAGCGCGGAGGGCTTCGCCAAGCTGGTGCGCGAGGATTTCGTCACGTTCGAGAAGCTCGTGAAGGAGCTCGACATCCGCGTGAACTAGTCTCTTCGCCACCCGTCCTCGGACACCCCCTTGGCCTCGTGCGGTGTCGCGCACCCGAATACAAGGCACGGCTTGACGGAAGGGCTTGCTAGCCGCCGCCGGTTTTGCTTCCTGCGATCCGTCACGCGCCGCTCAATTTTGGGGTGGGCTGGATCGAACAGAAAGAAAACGCGATGGCAAAGTATAATTTGACCGGGCTGCGTGGCCGCAGCCTGATGATCGCAGGCACAATTGGCGCGCTGCTTGCCGCATTGCCGATAGCAGTCTGGCTTGACCTGACGGTCCTCGCCGACACCTCCCTGAGGCGGCAAGCCGCCGATCTCAACTCGGTGATCTCGAGCGTGCGCGGCTACTACGGGACGAATGTCGTCGGCCGGATCCTGGCCAATCCGGGATCGACCCAGGTCGTGCACAATTATGAGGCGGTTCGCGGGGCGATCCCGATTCCGGCAACGCTGTCGCTCGAGCTCGGGCATGTCATCAGCGAGCAGCAGCAAAACATCCAGTACCGCTTTGTCTCGGATGTCCCCTTCGCGAACCGCACGCCGCACGTTCTGGACAATTTCGAGCGATCGGCGCTTGAAGCCTTGCGCAAGAATCCCGACCAGAGGCTGGTCGAGACCTCCTGGTCGCTGCTCAGCGACAGCGTCCGATTGGTCGCGCCGGTGATGATGGGGCCTGCGTGCGTGTCCTGTCACAACAGCCACCCGGAAAGCCAAAGGCGCGACTGGAAGGTCGGGGACGTGCGCGGCATCCAGGAGATTTCGATCACACAGCCGATCGCAGCCAATCTCTTCTCGTTCAAGTTCCTGCTCGCATACTTCGTGCTCGCCTCGATCTGCGGCATTTCCTTCCTCACGCTGCAGCAGCGGCAGGGGCGGCTGATCCGCCAGATGAATCACGAGCTCGAATCCAACAACGATTTTCTGGCGAGCCTTTCGATGAAGATTTCGCGGTACATCTCGCCGCAAGTCTACAAGAGCATCTTCAGCGGCCAGAAAGACGTCGCCATCCACACCGAGCGGAAGAAGCTGACGATCTTTTTCTCCGACATTCAAAACTTCACGGCGACGACGGAGCGGCTGCAGCCCGAGCAGGTGACGTTGCTTCTCAACGAATATTTCACCGAGATGTCGGCGATCGCGATGAAGCATGGCGGCACCATCGACAAGTTCATCGGCGACGCGATGCTGATCTTCTTCGGCGATCCGGAAAGCAAGGGTGAGGTCGGAGATGCCGAGGCCTGCCTGCGAATGGCCTGGGAGATGCAACTGCGGTTGCGCGAGCTAAACATCAGCTGGCGCAACAGTGGTGTCGAGCAGCCGTTCCAGGCGCGGATGGGCATTAACTCCGGATACTGCAATGTCGGCAACTTCGGCAGTGCAGACCGCATGGACTATACGATCATCGGCGCCGAGGCGAACCTCGCGGCGCGGTTGCAGTCGGTGGCGGATCCCGGCCGGATCGTCCTGAGCTATGAGACTTACGCGCTGGTGCGGCAGTTCATCACCGCGCGTGCGCTCGAGCCGATCACCATGAAGGGCATCAGCCGCGAGGTCGTGCCTTACTCGGTCGAGCGGCTGCTGGATGCCCAGGGCATGGATCTGCCGGTCGTGAGTGAGGAGAGGGCCGGCCTCAGCCTTTACCTCGACCCGGCGGCCATCAACGTCGATGACCTGGACAAGATCAAGGACACGCTTAACCGCGCGATGACGGCGCTGGAGCGCATGCAGGCAAAACCTGCATAGAAAACCAAACGGCAGCCCCTTTGGACTGCCGTTTGCAAATTCGAGATGGCGCATGATCCCGAAAAGTGTGACGCGGGTTTTCGGGCAAGATCATGCGCAAAACAAAATCAATGGGTGCTTAGACGCCCGTGCGCTTGGCCTTCGGCGGTGCGAGGCTGATCGGCTTTGCGGCCTTGCCGGAGACCGGCTGATAGGTGGCTGCGGGAGCAGGGGCATTGGCGTCCATCACAGCGCGGCAACCGGCGCTGAGCTGCGACTTGTTACGGACCATGCAGGCGGTCACGCGCTGCACATCGGGAATCTCCGAGCTGCAAACGCGGAAGGCGTCGTTGGTGCACATCGCCTCGTCTTCCGCCGTATAGGCGTTTGCCGCCGACACCATCGCGAAGGTCATCGCGGTCGCAATCAGCAGCTTGCCGAAATTGGTCATTGTCGTCCCCTTGAAGTTGAAAAGAAGTTTTCGATCCGGCCGCGTCCAATGCCGGAGTGAAGAAGATCAGCGGCTGGCCATCACGACCGGCTGCGAGAGATTGAGCTGGAACAGGCCCGCGTGCGGAACGCCGCCCTTGTCGGAGGAGCCGGCAACCGAGACGCCCGACAGAACGAGGGAGAAGCCGAGGATCAGGCTGAGGCTCAGAGCGCGCATGTTCATCTCCATCCATTTCGCTGTGCGACTGTCCGCCGCTTCGTTGGATGGAGTTCTACGCGCTCACGGTTTCGGGAAATCTGCGTGAAGCAGGCAAAATGGTTTCGTTTCGGACAGATTTGTTTCGTCACCCGACCGGCGATGAAATAATCGAGCGGAAAGCTGGTCTTTGGGCGGTTTGGCCGCCTAACCCTTCGCCATCTGCTGCTGCAGCACCATCATGGTTGACGTCCCGTGCGCGAGAATCTTGCCGTCGCTCTTGGTGAAAATGCGCGCTTCCGCCGAAACGATCTGTTTGCCTTGGCTGACCACGCGCGCCTCGGCGCGGACCCGGCCGGTGTTGTGCAGGATGGGGCGGGAGAGGTTGCCCTTGGTCTCGACCGTAGCGTAGCCCGAATCCGGCGGCATCAATGAGTAGCAGGCGCAGCCGGTGGCGCTGTCGATCAAGGTGAGCGCCCAGCCGCCGTGCACGGTGCCACGCGGATTGAGCACGTGCGGTCCCGGTTCGCCCTCGAAGGCGGCAAAGCCGTCGCCGACCTCGACGATCCAGAAGGTGAGGGCCTGCGAAATCGGCGCCTGCGGGAATTTTCCGTCGATGATGCCCTGCAACACCTCTTTGCCGCTCAGCCCCTTCATGTCGGCCGGGCTGCCAAGTCCGTAAGCGTAGGCGGCCGGAGGCGGGTGGGCGTTCATCACTTTCTCCTTTCATTGTAAATACAAATGTTGTATTTACATACAATGCCGATCAGAAGGCCGCAAGCCCCGCGTTCGCTCCGCACCGATGCCGAGGAGGCGACGCGGCTTTGCGCCGGCTGGAATGCCCGGCTGGCGGCGCGGCGGATCACCCGCTTCCTCGACGCCCAGATGGCGGACTCCGGCCTTTCGGTGGCGCAGTTCGGGCTGATGGCGCAGGTGGCTGCGGCTGCCGACGATACGCTCGGCGCGCTGGCAAGCCGCACGGGCATGGAGCAGTCGACGCTGACGCGAAATCTGCAGGCGCTCGCCCGCGAAGGCCTGGTCGAGATCGCCGTCGTCGAGGCCAATCAGCGCCGCCGCATGGTCTGGCTGACCGAGGCAGGGGCGGTCCGGCTGAAATCCGCCATGCCGGTCTGGCGCAAGGCGCACGCGGCGGTTTCGGCCCTGTTTGCCCCGGAACTGGCGCAGCGGCTGGCTTTGGCCTCCGAAACGCTCGAAGCGGAGCCTGCGAGGCGGTCGCGGGCGGGTTCGCAATCGTGAAGAGGCGCGATTATTTGAAATGAACCAAAAACTTGACGTTTTGCCCGTTGCGCAGTACCAAGCGCCACCCGTGATCGGCCCGGCTGACGGACTTCCGAGACGGCACTGAATTTCCCAAATTAGGCCCCGCTTGCCGGCCTCATCCTCAAGACTGGGGTTGGGCGCAATTTTGGCTGGTGTGGGCTTATCCGGATTCCCGTGACAGGGGATCGCGTCAAGGAACGTATCAAGAGCGATGGCGAACCCGTTCAAATTCCTGCAGGAAGTGCAGGACGAGTCGCGCAAGGTCACCTGGCCGACGCGCAAGGAAACCATGATCACCACGGTGATGGTGTTCATCATGGTGGCGGTGTCGTCGATTTTCTTCCTCGCGGCCGATCAGATCATCCGCGTCGTCGTCACCTTCATTCTCGGCATCAAGGCGTGAGCTTACGGACCCCATCATGAGCATGCGCTGGTACATCGTTCACGCCTATTCGAACTTCGAGAAGAAGGTCTCCGAATCCATTCGCGAGCAGGCCAAGCAGCGCGGCCTGGAGGATCTGTTCGAGCAGGTGCTGGTTCCGACCGAGAAGGTTACCGAGGTGCGCCGCGGCCGCAAGGTCGATACCGAGCGCAAGTTCTTCCCGGGCTACGTGCTGGTGAAGATGAACCTGACCGACGAGGCGTTTCATCTGATCAAGAACACGCCGAAGGTCACGGGCTTCCTCGGCGCCGACAACAAGCCGATGCCGATCTCGGAATCCGAGGCGATGCGCATCCTGCATCAGGTGCAGGAGGGCGTGGAGCGGCCGAAGCCGTCGGTGTCGTTCGAAATCGGCGAGAACGTGCGCGTGGCCGACGGCCCGTTCGCCTCGTTCTCGGGCGTGGTCGAGGAAATCGACGAAGGCCGTTCGCGCGTGAAGGTCGCAGTCTCGATCTTCGGCCGCGCGACGCCGGTCGAGCTCGAGTTCGCTCAGGTCGAGAAGGTCTGAGTCGAGAAGGTTTGAGTTTCTCTCTCCGCATAGGCGAGCGAAGCGACGCCGTTCTTCGAACGGCTACGGAGAGAGGGAAAGCCGTGGAAGGAGACGGAGCGGTCGCCAGCCGCTTCCTTGAACCGCACCACGGTCCCTGAAAGGCGCGGATGGTCCGTGCCCGAATGAGGAGTAGACGATGGCAAAGAAAGTGACCGGATACCTGAAGCTTCAGGTGCCGGCGGGCGCGGCGAATCCGTCGCCCCCGATCGGCCCCGCGCTTGGTCAGCGCGGCCTCAACATCATGGAATTCTGCAAGGCGTTCAACGCGCAGACGCAGAAGGAAGAGAAGAACACGCCGATCCCGGTGATTATCACGATCTACCAGGACCGCTCCTTCACCTTCGAGCTGCGCACGCCGCCGATGTCCCACTTCCTGAAGCAGGCGGCGAAGATCCAGTCCGGCTCCAAGACGCCGGGCCGCGACAAGGCCGGCAAGGTGACCCAGGCGCAGGTGCGCGAGATCGCCGAAAAGAAGATGAAGGACCTGAATTGCGATACCATCGAAGCGGCCATGAAGATGGTCGAGGGCTCGGCCCGTTCGATGGGTCTGGATGTGGCGGGGTAACGGATCATGGCAATCGGAAAGCGTTTGACGAAGGCCTATGACGGCGTGAACCGCGAAAAGCTCTATCCGATCGCGGAAGCGATCAAGATGGTGAAGGAGCGCGCCAAGGCAAAGTTCGACGAGACCATCGAGGTGTCGATGAATCTCGGCGTCGATCCGCGGCATGCGGACCAGATGGTACGCGGCGTGGTCACGCTGCCGAACGGCACGGGCCGCACCTTGCGGGTCGGCGTGTTCGCACGCGGCGCGAAGGCGGAGGAGGCGAAGGCCGCCGGCGCCGACGTGGTCGGTGCGGAAGACCTGGTCGAGAAGGTGCAGGGCGGTACGATCGAATTCGACCGCTGCATCGCGACGCCCGACATGATGCCGCTGGTCGGCCGCCTCGGTAAGGTGCTCGGCCCGCGCGGCATGATGCCGAACCCGAAGATCGGCACAGTGACCATGGACGTCACCGGCGCCGTGAAGGGCGCCAAGGGCGGAAACGTCGAGTTCCGTGTGGAGAAGGCCGGCATCATCCAGGCCGGCATCGGCAAGGCGTCCTTCACCGAGGACAAGCTGGTCGAGAACGTGAAGGCGCTGGCCGACGCGGTCATCAAGGCCAAGCCCACCGGATCGAAGGGTACCTACGTGCAGCGCGTGGCGATCTCCTCGACCCAGGGCCCGGGCGTGAAGATCGACCCGTCGAGCCTGACGAGCTGATTGCACAACCGCTCGCCGGTGAACATTTAAGGGGCGGAGCAGGGAAACCTGCTCCGCCTTTTCGTTTGTTGTTTGCCGGGGGGACACATGGACGCGCGCTATCAGGCTTTGACTGCGGTGCTGTCGGACTATTTCGACGGGCTCTATCACTCTGACACGGTAAGGCTAGCAAAGGTGTTTCACCCCGACGCGCAGTATGTCTGTGCCACTGACGGGACGCTGCTTCATCTCGGCATGAAAGAGTACTTTCCGATCGTCGATAAGCGACCATCACCCGCCAGCCGCAACGAGGCTCGCGCGGACCAGATCGTTTCGATCGAGTTTGCAGGGCCGGTGACGGCCTTCGCCCGGGTCAATTGCGCGATCGGCGAGCGGTTTTTCACCGATCTCCTGACGTTTGTATTCGTCGACGGCCGCTGGCAGATCATTGCCAAGGTATTCCACTATGACCTGCGGAGCTGAGGGCAATCGCGATGGCTATTCAAACATCTGTCACGAAACTGTTCGGCATCGAACATCCGGTGCTGCTGGCGCCGATGGGAAGCGTCGCCGGCGGTGCGCTTGCGGCCGCCGTCAGCCGCGCTGGCGGGCTCGGGATGATCGGGGGTGGTTATGGCGACCGCGCACAACTCGAGACGGAGTTTGCCGCGGCGGGAAACACGCCGGTCGGCGTCGGCTTCATCACCTGGTCGCTGGAGAAACAGCCGGAGCTGCTCGATCTCGCGCTCGCGCGCGCGCCGAAAGCGCTGTTCCTGTCGTTCGGCGAACTCGGTCCATTCGCTCCGAAGATCAAGCGCGCAGGCATTCCTTTGATTGCGCAGGTGCAGACGCTGGAGCAGGCGAAGCGGGCGCTCGGCGAGGGGGCTGACGTTCTGGTCGCGCAAGGGACCGAGGCCGGCGGCCATGGCGGTGCCCGCGCAACCCTTCCGCTGGTACCTGCCGTCGTCGATATCGCCGGCGCCGCCCCGGTGCTCGCAGCCGGAGGCATCGCCGACGGTCGGGGCCTGGCCGCGGCGCTGATGCTGGGGGCGGCGGGTGTGGTCTGCGGAACTGCTTTCTATGCGAGCGCGGAGGCGGTTGCCCATCCAAACGCGAAGAAGACGGTCGTGGCCTCGTCCGGCGACAATACCGAGCGCGGAACGTCGGTTGACGTGGTCCGGGGGATTGCCTGGCCCGCGGAGTGGAATATCCGCACCCTGCGGAACACCTTCACCGACCGATGGTCGCGCGATCCGGACGGCCTCAAGGCCAACATTGAGCGGGAGCGGGCAGGCTTCCTCGCGGCCCGCGAAGCCGGCGACACGGACGTTGCGGCCGTCATCGTCGGCGAGGGCGTCGATATGGTCCGCGAGGTACTTCCCGCAGCCGATATCGTGCGAAACATCGTCGCCGATGCCGAAAAGCAGATCCGCCGGGCATCAGACTTGCTTTCAGCGAATTCCTGAGCCTTTCCCGAACTTTCCGCTTGGCAAGCGGGATCAGACCTACTAAACACCCGCCACCGGGCGTACCGGCCTTTGGCCAGTGCGCCTGTGCGTTTTCGGACAACTTCGAACTGGAGGCCTCAATCCCGGGCGAAATCCACTTGGATTGCTCAGGAAGAGGTAGCCAAATCCGTTGACCGAAATCGCAGGGATCGTCCGGTTCGCCGGTCGGTTCCATCCTGTCCGAGACTGCAGGCGCCTGCGGCTGAACATCACGTTCTGACAACGGCTTAATCGCATGGCCTGCATAGACGGGTGAAGACCGGATTTCTGGTCCGCTGGCCAAGCGGACTGTATTGATGGTTCGAACCTCGACACTCCGCTCGCGGTGTTCCGCCGACGGAAGGGCAGGCTTCCAAACAGCCGTCGTGTGGGCCTCAAGGCAACTTGAGGATTGCAGGGCGGCGGGTGCAACCCGGTGATCAGGCCTCGTGCCGGATCGCCAACCGGAGAGAGCTTGCTGTGGAACGAGCGGCAAAAAAAGAGGCGATCGAAGAGCTGAATGGGGTCTTCAAGACCACCAGCGTCGCGATCGTTGCTCACTATTCCGGCCTGACCGTCGCCCAGATGCAGAAGCTGCGGACGCAGATGAAGCAGGCTGGCGCCTCGGTGAAGGTCTCGAAGAACCGTCTCGCCAAAATCGCTCTCGAAGGCACGGATGTCGTTGCCATCGGTTCCCTTCTGAAGGGGCCGACCGTGATCGCGACTTCAAACGATCCGGTAGCGGCACCGAAGGTCGCCGTCGAATTCGCCAAGACGAACGAACAGTTCGTCATCCTTGGCGGGTCGATGGGCAAGACCGTCCTGAATGTCGACAGCGTCAAGGCGCTCGCCTCGCTGCCGTCGCTGGATGAACTGCGTGCGAAGATCCTCGGCCTCCTTGTGGCGCCGGCGACCAAGATCGCTCAGCTCACCACCGCGCCTGCGGCGAAGGTCGCCCGCGTGGTTCAGGCCTATGCCTCAAAGAACGAAGCGGCGTAACGCTCTTCGCCAACTCAACTGGTTCGAACTGATATCAAGGAACGAAGACAAATGGCTGACTTGCAAAAGATCGTAGACGACCTGTCGAGCCTCACCGTGCTCGAGGCCGCAGAGCTCGCAAAGCTCCTCGAAGAGAAGTGGGGCGTCTCGGCGGCAGCGGCTGTGGCCGTAGCAGCCGCTCCGGGTGGCGGCGCTGCCGCTCCGGCCGAAGAGAAGACCGAATTCACGGTCGTGCTGGCTGCGGCCGGCGACAAGAAGATCGAGGTCATCAAGGAAGTCCGTGCGATCACGGGCCTGGGCCTGAAGGAGGCCAAGGACCTGGTCGAAGGCGCGCCGAAGAACGTCAAGGAAGGCGTTGCCAAGGACGAGGCCGAGAAGGTCAAGGCCCAGCTCGAGAAGGCTGGCGCTAAGGTTGAGCTCAAGTAAGCGCAGCTTGCTTGAGCGAAATCCCCGGGCGAGCGCAGTGAGACCCGGGGATCTGCCCCCAAAGCGTGGATGGCCGGGTCAAGCCCGGCCATGACGAACAGGGGCGAAATCTCCGGGTGAGCGCAGCTGGACCTGGGATTTAGACGAATTGGTTCTCCGGGCGGCCCAAAAGGCTGCCCGGACACAAGAATGTGTGGGGATTTTGGGGAGCGCCCCTCGAATCGCCATGATCGCTGCCCTATATCGGGGCGGCAGCAGACAGCACGATCCGCGACATGGAATCAGCTAGATTCCGCGCGGACCGTTGGGAGACAGGTCATTTCGGGCTTTTTTAGTCCGTAAGAGGCAGTTCGGAACGTGCGGGGCGCAGGGTCGCGCCCAGCGCGTTCTTTTGCGTTCTGGATTTGGGACCTTTGAATTCAGGAAAAGTTTCCTGAATTGTGTGTGGTTTTCGGGGCCCGGGGCGCATTCGATTTTCAACCCGGACGCGGTGGCAGCCGTGGTTCGGACGGGCCGCTCCGGCAGGCGGCGATGGATGAGAGGACACAATGGCGCAACAAACATTCACCGGTCGCAAGCGTGTTCGCAAGTTTTTCGGACAGATCAAGGAAGTGGCCGAGATGCCGAACCTCATCGAGGTTCAGAAGGCATCCTATGACCAGTTCCTGATGGTCGAGGAGCCGGCGGGCGGGCGGCTGGATGAGGGCCTGCAGGCCGTCTTCAAGTCGGTGTTTCCGATCTCGGACTTCTCCAACACCTCGATGCTCGAATTCGTCCGCTACGAATTCGAAGCGCCGAAGTATGACGTCGACGAGTGCCGCCAGCGCGGCATGAACTTCGCGGCACCGCTGAAGGTGACGCTGCGCCTGATCGTGTTCGATATCGATGAGGAGACGGGCGCGCGCTCGGTCAAGGACATCAAGGAGCAGGACGTGTACATGGGCGACATTCCGCTCATGACCATGAACGGCACCTTCATCGTCAACGGCACCGAGCGGGTGATCGTCTCGCAGATGCACCGCTCGCCGGGTGTGTTCTTCGATCACGACAAGGGCAAGACCCATTCGTCGGGCAAGCTCCTGTTCGCCGCGCGCGTGATCCCGTATCGCGGGTCCTGGCTCGACATCGAGTTCGACGCCAAGGACATCGTGTTTGCGCGTATCGACCGTCGCCGCAAAATTCCGGTGACCTCACTGATGTTCGCGCTCGGCCTCGACGCCGAGGACATCCTGTCGACCTTCTACAAGAAGATCATCCACAAGCGCGCCAAGGAAGGCTGGCGCGTGCCGTTCGACGCGACCCGCTTCCGCGGCTACTCGACCATCAATGACCTGATCGACGCCGACACCGGCAAGGTCGTGCTCGAGGCCGGCAAGAAGCTCACCGTGCGCGCAGCGCGCCAGTTGCAGGAAAAGGGCCTGAAGGCGCTGCGGCTGTCGGACGCCGAGCTGGTCGGCATGTATCTCGCCGAGGACCTCGTCAATCCGAAGACCGGCGAAATCCACGCCGAGGCCGGCGAGGAGCTGACCGAGAAGTCGATCAAGGCGCTGATCGAGCATGGCTACAAGGAACTGCCGCTGCTCGACATCGACCATGTCAACATCGGCCCGTATATCCGCAACACGCTCTCGGCTGACAAGAACATGACGCGCGAGGACGCGCTGTTCGACATCTACCGGGTGATGCGCCCGGGCGAGCCGCCGACGATCGACTCGGCGCAGAACATGTTCCAGTCGCTGTTCTTCGACAGCGAGCGCTACGACCTGTCCGCGGTCGGACGCGTCAAGATGAACATGCGTCTCGACCTCGATGCGCCGGACACCCACCGTACGCTGCGCAAGGAAGACATCCTGGCCGTCATCAAGACGCTGGTCGACCTGCGCGACGGCAAGGGTGAGATCGACGACATCGACCATCTCGGCAACCGCCGGGTGCGCTCGGTCGGCGAATTGATGGAGAACCAGTACCGCATCGGTCTGCTGCGCATGGAGCGCGCGATCAAGGAGCGCATGTCGTCGGTCGATATCGACACCGTCATGCCGCAGGACCTGATCAACGCGAAGCCGGCGGCTGCCGCGGTGCGCGAGTTCTTCGGCTCCTCGCAGCTGTCGCAGTTCATGGATCAGACCAACCCGCTGTCGGAGATCACCCACAAGCGCCGTCTCTCGGCGCTTGGCCCGGGCGGTCTGACGCGCGAGCGCGCAGGCTTCGAGGTGCGCGACGTGCACCCGACGCACTACGGCCGCATCTGCCCGATCGAGACGCCGGAAGGCCCGAACATCGGTCTGATCAACTCGCTCGCGACCTACGCGCGCGTGAACAAGTACGGCTTCGTCGAGACGCCTTACCGCAAGGTCAAGGACGGCAAGGTCACCGACGAGGTGATCTACCTCTCGGCGATGGAAGAGGGCCGCTATCACGTGGCGCAGGCGAACGTGCCGCTCGACAACCGCGGCCGCTTCACCGACGAGCTCGTGGTCGCGCGCCATGCCGGCGACGTGCTGCAGGTGACGCCGGACAAGGTCGACTACATGGACGTGTCGCCGAAGCAGCTGGTTTCGGTGGCCGCGGCGCTGATCCCGTTCCTCGAGAACGACGACGCCAACCGCGCGCTGATGGGCTCCAACATGCAGCGCCAGGCGGTGCCGCTGGTGCGGGCCGAGGCGCCGTTCGTCGGCACCGGCATGGAAGGCGTGGTCGCCCGTGACTCGGGCGCGGCAATCGCTGCGCGCCGCTCGGGTGTGATCGACCAGATCGACGCGACCCGCGTCGTCATCCGCGCCACCGAAGATCTCGATCCGACCAAGTCGGGCGTCGATATCTACCGGCTGATGAAGTACCAGCGCTCGAACCAGTCGACCTGCATCAACCAGCGTCCGCTGGTGAAGGTCGGCGACGTGGTCAAGAAGGGTGACATCATCGCCGACGGTCCGTCGACCGATCTCGGTGAGCTCGCGCTCGGCCGCAACGTGCTGGTCGCGTTCATGCCGTGGAACGGCTACAACTTCGAGGACTCGATCCTGCTCTCCGAGCGGATCGTCAAGGACGACGTGTTCACCTCCATCCACATCGAGGAATTCGAGGTGATGGCGCGCGACACCAAGCTCGGTCCTGAGGAAATCACGCGCGACATTCCGAACGTGTCGGAAGAGGCGCTGAAGAACCTCGACGAAGCCGGCATCGTCTACATCGGCGCGGAAGTTCGCGCCGGCGACATCCTCTGCGGCAAGATCACGCCGAAGGGCGAAAGCCCGATGACGCCGGAAGAGAAGCTCCTGCGTGCGATCTTCGGCGAAAAGGCCTCCGACGTGCGCGACACGTCACTGCGCGTGCCGCCGGGTGTGCAGGGCACGATCGTCGAAGTGCGCGTGTTCAACCGTCACGGCGTCGACAAGGACGAGCGCGCGCTGGCGATCGAGCGGGAAGAGATCGAGCGTCTCGCCAAGGACCGCGACGACGAGCAGGCCATCCTCGACCGCAACGTCTACAGCCGCCTCGGCGATCTGCTGGACGGGCGTCAGGGCATTGCCGGTCCGAAGGGCTTCAAGAAGGACACCAAGATCACCCGTGCGGTGCTCGATGAGTATCCGAAGTCGCAGTGGTGGATGTTCGCCTCGCCGAACGACAAGCTGATGGCCGAGATCGAGGCCATGCGGAAGCAGTACGACGAGTCGAAGAAGGGCCTCGAGCAGCGCTTCCTCGACAAGGTCGAGAAGCTGCAGCGCGGCGACGAGCTTCCGCCCGGCGTGATGAAGATGGTCAAGGTCTTCGTCGCGGTGAAGCGCAAGATCCAGCCGGGCGACAAGATGGCCGGCCGTCACGGCAACAAGGGCGTCGTGTCGAAGATCGTGCCGGTGGAGGACATGCCGTTCCTGGACGACGGAACCCATGCCGACATCGTGCTCAATCCGCTCGGCGTGCCAAGCCGCATGAACGTCGGCCAGATTCTGGAGACGCATCTCGGCTGGGCGTGCGCGGGCCTCGGCAAGCGTATCGCGCAGGTGGTCGATGCCTACTACGCCAAGCAGGACATCAAGCCGCTGAAGGAAACCTTGAAGAAGATCTACGGCGAGGACGAGACGATCAAGTCGCTCGGTGAGAGCGAGCTGGTCGAACTCGGCCGCAACCTGAGCCACGGCGTGCCGATCGCGACGCCGGTGTTCGACGGCGCCAAGGAAGCCGACATCGAGGAGATGCTGAAGATGGCTGGCCTCGACGCGTCGGGCCAGTCGACCGTGTATGACGGCCGCACCGGCGATCCGTTCGATCGCAACGTGACGGTCGGCTACATCTACATGCTGAAGCTGCACCATCTCGTCGACGACAAGATCCACGCGCGTTCGATCGGTCCGTACTCGCTCGTTACCCAGCAGCCGCTGGGCGGCAAGGCGCAGTTCGGCGGCCAGCGCTTCGGCGAAATGGAGGTCTGGGCGCTCGAGGCGTACGGCGCCGCCTACACCCTGCAGGAGATGCTGACGGTGAAGTCGGACGACGTCGCCGGCCGCACCAAGGTGTACGAGGCGATCGTCCGCGGCGACGACACGTTCGAGGCCGGTATTCCGGAATCGTTCAACGTGCTGGTCAAGGAAATGCGCTCACTCGGCCTCAACGTCGACCTGCACAACTCGAAGCAGGGTCCGACGCAGGAAGCGGCTGAATAATACGAGGCGGGCGGCGGAAGCGCCGCCCCTGACGTCGTCATCGCCCGCGCGAGGGTCGCCGGGCATGACAGCTGGAAATTCTAGGCCGACCTCTGTCGGCAAGCGGAGAAGACGATGAATCAAGAGATCATGAATCTTTTCAGCCCGACGACCCCGGCTCAGGTCTTCGACCAGATCCGGATTTCGATCGCGAGCCCCGAGAAGATCCTGTCGTGGTCCTACGGCGAGATCAAGAAGCCGGAAACGATCAATTACCGCACGTTCAAGCCGGAGCGTGACGGCTTGTTCTGCGCGCGCATCTTCGGGCCGATCAAGGACTACGAGTGCTTGTGCGGCAAGTACAAGCGCATGAAGTACAAGGGCATCATCTGCGAGAAGTGCTCGGTCGAGGTGACGCTCTCGCGCGTCCGGCGCGAGCGCATGGGCCACATCGAGCTGGCCGCTCCCGTCGCGCATATCTGGTTCCTGAAGTCGCTGCCCTCGCGCATCGGCTTGCTGCTCGACATGACGCTGAAGGATCTCGAGCGCATCCTGTACTTCGAGTACTATGTGGTGCTCGAGCCGGGCCTGACCGCGCTGAAGGACCGCCAGCTGCTCTCGGAAGAGGAGTATCTGCGGGCGCAGGACGAGTACGGCCAGGACAACTTCACCGCCAAGATCGGCGCTGAGGCGATCCGCGACATGCTGGCAGGCCTGGAGCTCGAGAAGCTCGAGGCGGACCTGCGCGCGGACATGAACGCGACCGACTCGGACATCAAGCGCAAGAAGCTCGCCAAGCGCATGAAGATCGTCGAGGCCTTCCGCATCTCCGGCAACAAGCCGGAGTGGATGGTGCTCACCGTCGTGCCGGTGATTCCGCCGGACCTTCGTCCGCTGGTGCCGCTCGACGGCGGCCGTTTCGCGACGTCCGACCTGAACGACCTCTACCGCCGCGTCATCAACCGCAACAACCGTTTGAAGCGGCTGATGGAGCTGCGCGCGCCGGACATCATCATCCGCAACGAAAAGCGCATGCTGCAGGAAGCTGTCGATGCGCTGTTCGATAACGGCCGCCGCGGCCGCGTCATCACTGGCGCCAACAAGCGTCCGCTGAAGTCGCTCGCCGACATGCTGAAGGGCAAGCAGGGCCGTTTCCGGCAGAACCTGCTCGGCAAGCGCGTCGACTATTCCGGCCGCTCGGTGATCGTGGTCGGTCCGGAGCTGAAGCTGCATCAGTGCGGCCTGCCGAAGAAGATGGCGCTCGAGCTGTTCAAGCCATTCATCTATTCGCGGCTGGATGCGAAGGGCCTTTCGACCACCGTCAAGCAGGCGAAGAAGCTCGTCGAGAAGGAGCGTCCCGAGGTCTGGGACATCCTCGACGAGGTGATCCGCGAGCATCCGGTGCTGCTGAACCGCGCTCCGACGCTGCATCGCCTGGGCATCCAGGCGTTCGAGCCGGTGCTGATCGAGGGCAAGGCGATCCAGCTGCACCCGCTGGTCTGCGCCGCGTTCAACGCCGATTTCGACGGCGACCAGATGGCCGTGCACGTTCCGCTGTCGCTCGAGGCGCAGCTGGAAGCGCGCGTGCTGATGATGTCGACCAACAACATCCTGCACCCGGCGAATGGTCAGCCGATCATCGTGCCGTCGCAGGACATCGTGCTGGGCCTCTATTACGTGACGTTGTTGCGTGAGGGGCTGCCGGGCGAGGGCAAGACCTATGGCGACATGGCCGAGCTCGAGCACGCGCTGCACTCGAAGGTCATCCACCTGCACACCAAGATCAAGTATCGGTGGGACGGCATTGGTGAGGACGGCAAGCCGAGCAGGAAGTGGTACGACACCACGGCCGGCCGCGTCATGCTCGGCCAGTTGCTGCCGAAGTCGCCGAAGGTGCAGTTCGACGCCGTCAACAAGCTGATGACCAAGCGCGAAATCTCGAGCCTGATCGATCTCGTCTATCGTCACTGCGGCCAGAAGGACACCGTGATCTTCTGCGACCGCATCATGGCGCTGGGCTTCTACAACGCGTTCAAGGCGGGCATCTCGTTCGGCAAGGACGACATGGTCGTTCCGCACACGAAGTGGAAGATCGTCGACGAGACGCGCACCTTCGCCAAGGAGTTCGAGCAGCAGTATCAGGACGGCCTGATCACCCAGGGCGAGAAGTACAACAAGGTGGTCGACGCCTGGTCGAAGGCGACCGACAAGATCGCCGAGGCGATGATGGCGGAGATTTCCGCCGTCAAGAAGAACCCGCGGGGCGGCGAGGCGCAGGTCAACTCGATCTACATGATGGCGCACTCCGGTGCGCGCGGCTCGCCGGCGCAGATGCGTCAGCTCGCCGGCATGCGCGGCCTGATGGCCAAGCCGTCGGGCGAGATCATCGAGACGCCGATCATCTCGAACTTCAAGGAAGGCCTGTCCGTGCTCGAGTACTTCAACTCGACCCACGGCGCGCGTAAGGGCCTCGCCGATACGGCGCTGAAGACGGCTAACTCCGGCTACCTGACGCGGCGTCTGGTCGACGTGGCGCAGGACTGCATCATCACGTCCGATGACTGCGGTACCAAGAACGGCATCAAGATGCGCGCGATCATCGACGCGGGCACCGTGGTGGCTTCGCTGGCTTCGCGCATCCTCGGCCGCACCACGGCCGAAGACCTGAAGGATGCAACGTCCGGCAAGGTGGTGGTCAAGAAGGGCACGCTGCTCGAAGAGCAGAATCTCGACGCGATCACCCAGGCCGGCATCCAGGAGGTCAAGATCCGTTCGGTGCTGACCTGCGAGCTGGAGAACGGCGTGTGCGGCAAGTGCTACGGGCGCGATCTTGCCCGCGGCACCCCGGTCAATCACGGCGAGGCTGTCGGCGTTATCGCCGCGCAGTCGATCGGCGAGCCGGGCACCCAGCTGACCATGCGCACCTTCCACATCGGCGGTGCGGCGCAGATCAACGAGCAGTCGTTCATCGAGTCCGCCTTCGACGGCAAGGTGCGGATCAAGAACAAGGCGATCGCCCGCAACACCGAGGGCGACCTGATCGCGATGGTCCGCAACATGGTGGTGGCCGTGGTCGATGCCGACGGCACCGAACGCGCTACGCACCGTATCCAGTACGGCTCGCGCATGCGCGTCGACGACGGCGACAGCATCAAGCGCGGCCAGCGTATCGCCGAGTGGGATCCGTTTACCCGCCCGGTTCTGACCGAAGCGGACGGCACCGTTGGCTTCGAGGATCTGGTCGAAGGCCAGTCCATGTCCGAGGCGGTCGACGAGGCGACCGGTATCGCCAAGCGCGTCGTCACCGACTGGCGCTCCGGCCGCGCAGCCGACTTGCGTCCGGCGATCGTGATCAAGGGCAAGGACGGCAAGGTGCTGAAGGTCGCGCGCGGTGGCGATGCCCGCTACCTGCTCGCGGTCGACGCGATCTTGTCAGTCGACGTCGGAGCCAAGGTGAAGGCGGGCGACGTGATCGCGCGTATCTCCACCGAAAGCGCCAAGACGCGCGACATCACCGGCGGTCTGCCGCGTGTTGCCGAGTTGTTCGAAGCGCGCAAGCCGAAGGATGCGGCGATCATCGCCGAGATCGCCGGCACCGTGCGTTTCGGCCGCGACTACAAGAACAAGCGCCGCATCTCGATCGAGCCCGCCGACAAGAGCGAGGAGGCGCGTGAGTACCTGATCGCGAAGAGCAAGACCGTGCATCTGCAGGATGGCGACATCGTCGAGAAGGGCGACTTTATCGTCGAAGGCAATCCGGCGCCGCACGACATCCTTGCGATCCGCGGTATCGAGGAGCTGGCGGCCTATCTGGTCAACGAGATCCAGGAGGTCTACCGGCTGCAGGGCGTGTTGATCAACGACAAGCACATCGAGGTGATCGTTCGCCAGATGCTGCAGAAGGTCGAGATCACCGAGCCGGGCGAGACCGATCTGATCCAGGGCGACCAGATGGATCGTATCGAGTTCGACCACATCAACACCGGGGCGAAGGAAGAGGGCAAGAAGCCCGCTTCCGCGGTGCCGGTGCTGCTCGGCATCACCAAGGCGAGCCTGCAGACGAAGTCGTTCATTTCGGCGGCCTCGTTCCAGGAGACCACGCGCGTGCTCACCGAAGCTGCCGTCAACGGCAAGGCGGATGCGCTCGAAGGCCTGAAGGAGAACGTCATCGTCGGCCGGCTGATCCCGGCGGGCACCGGCGCCTCCATGACGAAGATCCGCGAAGTCGCAGCCAAGCGCGACAAGCTGATCCTCGACGAGCGCGAGAAGCAGGCGGCGGCGGCGTCCGCGGCCATCGTCCCGGACGCGCCGCAGCCCGAACCGATGGCCCTGCCACCGGCGGAGTGAGTGGGCTTCAAACCCAAGCGATCAAAAGGCCGCCTCCGGGCGGCCTTTTTTTGAACTGTACCCGAATGCAGCGAATGGGACCGTCGCAAGGAACAAGTGGGGGCGAAGTGTCTAAACCTGCACATATAACCCCGCCCGCCATACCCCATATGGGATATGCGCCGGATTTTGAACTGTGATCAAACAATGTCCATTGCACCCCGGCGCGCGCCGGGGACGGCTATAGGGGCCTTTGCGCCGTTTCGACGGTACTGGGGCTGGGGCGCATCACACCGCCCATTTGGGTGAAACTAGAACAGTTGATCAAATTCGCCGGCGCAAGCCGGCGTCTTTTTTTTGCTCATTTGCAGGGTGTATGTGGCTGGCTAGCATTCGTGGACGTCACGCTGCATCGCGATAACAGCGCCAAAGCTCTGCATGTCCGATCGTTTTGTGCATGCCGTTGAGGCCATCTACGCTTCGGCGGCCGAACCGTCGCGCTGGCCGCTTGCCCTGCAGGCGGTCGCCGATGTGTTTGACGATGTCGGTGCCGTGCTGATCTTCGGCAAGGATGACGGCACCTTCGGCGTCATCGATTCGCCGTCGCTGGCGACGATTTCCGCCGAGTACCGCGAAGGCTGGAGCGACAAGGACATCCGCGCCATCCGCGGGCGCGAACGCGGCTACTTCGCCGGCAACGACGTCGTCACGGACCGCGATGTCGTCACCGTCGAGGAGATGGGTACCAATCCGTTTTATGCCGATCTGCTGCGAAGGCATGGACTAAAATACTTCGCGTGCGCATTCGCGTCGCCCGATCCGCGCGTGGAGGTCGGCGTCAGCGTTCAGCGCGCCGCCACCAAGCCGGCATACTCGGAGGCGGAACTGGATCTGCTGGCCCGGCTGAGCCCGCACATCGAACGCTCGTTGCGCCTTGGCATTCGGCTGATGGATGCGGAGCTGAGCAAGCTCGGCCTCGCCGATGCGCTCGCCCGCGTCGGCATCGGCGTGTTCGTGCTGGACTCGATCGGCCGCGTCATTTTTTCCAACGATGCGTCGCGATCGCTGATCGGCGACGGCCTGGATATCGTCAACGACCGGCTCGTAACATCGCAATCGCCCGATGGACAGCAGGCCGCCGAGGCGGTGAAGCGCGCCATTCGCAATGATTTGCTCGCCGATCCACGCCCGACCCTCATTCAGCGGCGCTCGCAGGCGCGGCCGCTTGCGCTGTACGCGTTGCCGATCGGCTTCGCGTCGACAGAGCCGAGCACGTTCCTGGCGCATGCGCGCGCCATCGTGCTCGTGATCGATATCGAGACCGGCGGTCCGGCGGATCCGGCGCTGATCCGCGATATTCTGGGGCTGACGCTTGGCGAGGCGAGGATCGCCTCGCTGGTCGGCATCGGCCTCGCCCCGCGCGATGCCGCGAGCAAGCTCGGAATTTCCGAGGAGACCGCACGCACCGTTTTGAAGCGGGTGTTTGCGAAGGTCGGCGTTTCGCGCCAAAGCGAACTCGCCTCGCTGCTGACCAAGCTGGTTTTGAGGTAGGGCCTGAATTATGCCGGCCGGAGTGCCGGTTTCCGTGTACCGCCATAGCCGTTCGAAAAACGGCGTCGCTTCGCTCGCCCATAGCCGTTCGAAGAACGGCGTCGCTTCGCTCGCCTATGCGAAATAACGGATTTGGTAGAGTTTTCTTACCACTCCTGCTGATTTTCGCACCCACCCCCGGTTTGTTCATCTTCCTTTCAGGTGAAAAACGCTCTTCCTTAGGAGCTCGTGGCCGACTGTGCACGGGCAAAGAATGCGGAGCGGCCGCGGAGGGTTTGGAGCATTTTTGCTCCGGCAAACCGTTCTCTGCTTTGCCGGAACAGTGCTCGAGGAAGGGGCAAATGTTGGATCTGGCGATTGTGGGGGGTGGGCCCGGCGGTCTGATGACCGCCTGGTACCTGCGTAAGAAGCTCGGGCCGCTGTGCAAGGTGACGATTTTCGAGGCGACCGAGCGCCTCGGCGGCAAAATCCTGTCGAAAAAGTTCGAGTCCGCGCCGGCGCTGTACGAGGCGGGCGTCGCCGAAATCTACGATTATTCGATGCTCGGCCCCGATCCCTTGCGCGATCTGATGCAGCATCTCGGCCTGCAAACCATCCCGATCGACGCCGAGCAGGTGCAACTCGACGGCGAGCTTCTGGACGACGTGCGCGGCATGCGCCGCAAGTACGGGGCCAAGACCGCCGACGCCATCGAGGCATTCCGCAAGCGCTGCACCGAGATGATCTCGCCGCAGGAATACTATGAAGGCGTCGGTGCGCACGACAACGAGCACCCCTGGGCGTTCGTCAATTGCGAGGAACTGCTTGAGCGCGAGGTGAAGGACCCGATCGCCAAGCGCTTTCTGAAAGTGATGGCGCGCTCCGATCTCGCCACCGAAAGCCACAATACCAACGGGCTGAACGCGCTGAAGAACTTCGTGATGGATATCGACGGCTACATTGGCCTCTATTCCATCCAGAACGGCAACGAGCAGATCGTCGAGCGGTTGCGCGAAGAAATCGACGCCGACATCCAGTTCAATCACCGCGTGCTGAAGGTCGGCAAAAGCGAAACCGGCCGCTATCAGCTCAACATGATGAACGGCAAGGGACCGGAGACGCGCGACTTCGACCTGGTCGTGATGTGTCTGCCGCACAACTGGCTCACGACCATGGGCTGGGAGAACGAGCAGCTGCGCGCGTCGATGGTCAAGCACGTGGCTTATTTCGACCGCCCGGCGCACTACCTGCGGGTGGCGCTGCTGTTCGACGAGCCGTTCTGGGGCGAGAAGATTCCGGGTGCATGGTGGATGTCGGAAGCGTTCGGCGGCTGCTGCGTCTATGTCGAAGGCGCGCGGCACGACGTCGGCCGCCACGGCGTGCTCAACTTCCTGATCGCAGGCTCCGATGCGCTGGCTTACGTCAACCTGCGCGACGAGCAGCTGATCGATGCTGCGATCAAGTCGCTGCCCGCGTCGCTCGGCGATGCGCGCGAGCATTTCATGGAAGGCAAGATTCATCGCTGGCTGTCGTCGGTGAACGCGATCCCCGGCGGCCTGCCGGCGCGTGACGTGCTGACCAATCATCGCCCCGAGCCGAAGGATCACGCCGGCCTCGTCGTTGTCGGCGACTACCTGTTCGATTCGACACTGAACGGCTTGTTCGACTCCTCGGATGCCGCGACCGATCTGATCCTGACCGAGACCATCAAGCTGCGCTACGCGAAGGGGCAGGGCGCACAGCCGGTGTCCGACAAGATCGACCGCGACTACTTCGACAACTACCGCGGCGTCGGTCCCTACGGCGAAGTCTGGAGCCAGTTCACCGATCCCGACTACCTGGTGAACCTGATCAAGCTCACCTGGAACCGCGCCAAGGGCTACAAGCTCCTGATCGCCGGCTCGGCCAGCGGCGAGCTCGTCGGCGCACTGCGGGCGCGCGGCGTCGACGCCTGGGGCATCGAGAGCAACCGCGCGATCCATGCGCGCACGTCGAAAGAGCTGAAGAAGTACAATCTCTGCGGATCGCTCACCGATCTTCCGTTCAAGGACGAGCAGTTCGACTTCGTCTACGAGACCAGCCTCTGCCAGGTCTCCGACCGGCAGGCGGCCAAGGCGATCGGCGAGCTCAACCGGGTGATCCGCAAGGGGCTGATTTTCGGCTCGATCACGTCCGATCTGCCGGCTGCGCTGATCGACAAGTACAACCTGCTGCGCGGCGTGAAGAAGCTCGGCACCTGGTGGGAGTGGTCGGAGCTGTTCTTCTCCAACGGCTTCGACCTGTCGATGAACCGGCGCGACGTCACCGCAGCGCTGTGGGACGCGACGCTTGCGGCGAACAAGGGTCCCGGCCACTGGTACGCGGACGCTGAATCGCTGCGCTACTCGTTCTTCGACAAGACCTCCGACGACGACTGATCGCTTGCTGGGCCCGTCGGCGGCTATTGAGCCGCCGCGGCCGTCCGTGTCATCCTGCGATCAGTTTTCATCGGTAATCTTGTTGTATGGCGTTGCCGCCAAAATCTCCCGCCCAACCGAGTGCTGCGCCCGAGAGCGAAACGGTGGCGCAGCCGGGGGCTCTTGAGTCCGAACGCAAGACGGCGGGCCAGCCGGGAGATCCGGCCGATCCGGTGAAGCTCGCGGAGACGACCGCCGAAAGCAAACCGCCGGTCGCGGACGTCGACGACGATGACGACGATGAGGATTTGATCGTCTTTACCGCGCGCGAAGCGGCGGGCGCGTTTGCGACCGTCTACCGCTTCACGCTGCCGTACCTGAAGAACTACAAGAAGGGGCTCGCGATCGTCGGCTTCGGCCTGTTGGTCGAGACGCTGTTCAACGTCATCATGCCGTTGAGCCTGAAGTTCCTGATCGACGATGCGCTGAACGAAGAGGATCTGCAGACCCTCTATCGTATCCTGATCGTGCTGGCGGTGGCCGGCGTCTTCACCTCGATCGTCGCCATCTGGTACGAATTGTGGGATGCACGCACGGCATCGAACGTCATCTCCGACGTCCGCGCAAAACTGTTCGACCACGTGCAGAACTTGCCGTCGGCGTTTTTCGCCAGGACCAGGCGCGGCGAAATCCTTTCGCGCTTTTCCGTCGACATGGCGGCCTACGAAGGCTCGGTGAAGCATTTCGCCAACGGTGCGCTGCTTCCGTTCATGGAGCTGATCGCCGGTATCGGGCTGATGCTGTACCTGAACTGGCAGCTCGCCGCGATCGCCTTGCTGATCTTTCCGATCACGCTGATCGGCCCGCGCATCCTGACGCCGAAGGCGGTGCAGGCGAACTACGAGCAGAAGGTCAGCGAGTCGGCGATTCTCGGCGTGGTGCAGGAAAACGTTGCAGCGCAGGCGGTTGTGAAGGCGTTCGGCCTGCAGCGCCGTGCGCTCGGCTGGTTCTCGCTGCGCAACCATGCCGCGCGCTTCAGCATGATCCGGGCTACGTTCCTGTCGACCATGGTCGAGCGCACCGTGACGATCTCGGTGCTGCTGCTGCACCTGATCGTGCTGGCGATCGGCGCGTATCTTGCGACCACCGGACAGATTTCGGTCGGCACCTTTGTCACCTTCGAAAGCGCATTCTGGGAGATTTCCTACAACATCGCCCACCTGATGCACTTCATTCCGGTGGCTATTCAGGCGGCCGCGGCGACCCGGCACATGCAGGAACTGCTCGACGAGCCGGCACGCGGGTCGGACCGTCCGGGCGCGCCGGACATGCCGCGCATTGCCCACGACATCACCTTCGATCGCGTCAGCTTCGCCTACGAAGGCGCCGAACAGCCGGTGATCGATAACCTGTCGCTGAAGATCCCGATCGGGCGCACCGTCGCCGTGGTGGGGCCGAGCGGCTCAGGCAAGAGCACGCTGTTGAACCTGATCCTGCGGCTTTACACGCCGACCGAAGGCCGCCTCACCATCGATGGTGTCGACATTCGCCGCGTCACCCGCGACTCGCTCCGCTCCAGCATGGCGGTCGTGTTCCAGGAGAACATGCTCTTCAACATGTCGCTGCGCGAGAACATCCGCCTCGGCAAGGAGGGCGCCACGGACGAGGAGGTGGAGGAGGCGGCACGCAACGCCGAGATCCATAGCTTCATCATGAGCCTGCCCGAAGGCTACGACACCATCGTCGGCGAGCGTGGTGACACGCTGTCCGGCGGCCAGCGCCAGCGCATCGCCATCGCGCGTGCGATCGTGCGCGACCCGTCCGTGCTGCTGCTCGATGAGGCGACCTCGGCGCTCGACCAGACCACCGAGGCGGCCATCAACCGCACCCTGCTGGAACTGGCAAAGGGCCGGACCATGATCTTCTCGACCCATCGTCTGACCTCGGTGGTCGACATGGACGAGATCATCGTCGTCGCCGGTGGCCGGGTGGTGGAGCGCGGCTCGCACGACCAGCTGCTCGCTGACGGCGGGGCGTATGCCAAGCTCTGGGAAGACCAGCAGCATCGGTCTCACGACGAGGACGAAGACGAGGGGGATGACGAGGACGCTGAGGACGACGACGAATAATTTACCCGGATAATATTGACGTGAGTATTTTACCCGGCTATAACCTTGCGCAGAGGTTCATCATGTCGGACGTTGCTCCAGCTTCCTGTACGGCCTTCGCCGGTCACGCCCGGCTCGCCACCGGATCCCTTACCGAGGTTGCGCTCGCTGCGAAGGCGGCGATCGATCGTGGCGATTCGTCTGCCCTGTTGATCTTCGATGATGCGAGCTCCCGGCAGGTCGAGATCGACTTCCGCGGAACTCCCGCACAGGTCATGGCGCGTCTCGGGGAGCGGTTTCCGGGCGCCGCCGATGAGGCGGAAGCGGAAGGGCATGCGGCGCCACGTCGGGCAGGGCGGCCGAAACTCGGTGTCGTCGGCCGTGAGGTGACGCTGTTGCCGCGCCATTGGGACTGGCTGGCGGAGCAGCCGGGCGGGGCGTCCGTCGCCATCCGCCGGCTGATCGACTCCGAGAGGAAATCGAGTGAATTCAAATTGTTGGCGCGAAAAGCTAAGGAGATAACCTACCGCTTCATGCACGCCATCGCCGGCGATTTCCCGCACTTCGAGGACGCCTCGCGCGCGTTGTTTGCCGGCGATCGCGAGACGTTCGCGCGCAACACCGAGGATTGGCCTGCCGATATCCGCGATCACGCGCGCTGGCTGATGATCGGCGGAACGCAGGCCGAGGAGGCCAGAATTGAAGCATGAAGGACCTCCGCGCAAAGATTCGCCGAGTGCAGGAAGTCCTTGTCTGACGCTGGTTTTATGCCTTGACTTGCCGACTCGGCGTGGTTAGAACCCGCGCACTTTACGACAGGCGGTGAGCTTCTACGCGTCGGAACGGATCACCCCTTTTTCTCCTGAGATCATCACGTTCGATCATCTCCTGGCGAAGAGGCGGGCACCAACCTCGACCCATGTCGCTCAGACGCTGTCGATCAAAGCCAGGCAATTGCCAAGACGATGTTCGGTCTCGCGAGAGAACTCCTGAGATCGATTTCGAGTGCATGATCTCGATGAGCTGAAAAGCTCGTTGCGGTCCTCTGTGGCGACGAACGCTTTCTACTCGGTGACGAGTGGCAGGCGTTGTTTCGTTTTGCGCATGCAAACGAGTTTCGGCCGGTTGGGCCAGTTGAACTGCGAAGCTCTTACCGGGTTTCGCTCGAACGAAGGATGAAGGCTGACAATGCCGACGATCAACCAACTGATCGCAAATCCGCGCGTCGTTCAGAAGTCGCGCAAGAAGGTGCCGGCGCTGAAGCAGTCGCCGCAGAAGCGCGGTGTCTGCACGCGCGTCTACACGACCACGCCGAAGAAGCCGAACTCGGCGCTTCGTAAGGTCGCGAAGGTGCGCCTGACGACCGGTTTCGAGGTCATCGGCTACATCCCCGGTGAAGGCCATAACCTGCAGGAGCACTCGGTGGTGATGATCCGCGGCGGCCGCGTGAAGGACCTTCCGGGTGTCCGCTATCACATTCTCCGCGGCGTCCTCGATACGCAGGGCGTCAAGAACCGCAAGCAGCGCCGGTCGAAGTACGGCGCGAAGCGTCCGAAGTAAGCGGGAGAGTATCCATGTCGCGCCGTCACGCCGCAGAAAAACGCGAAGTGCTTCCGGATCCGAAGTTCGGGAACATCGTCATTACCAAGTTCATGAATTCCGTGATGCATCACGGCAAGAAGTCGGTCGCCGAAGGCATCGTCTACGGCGCGCTCGGCATCATCGAGAGCAAGACCAAGCAGAACCCGCTCGGCGTGTTCGAGCAGGCGCTCGACAACGTGATGCCGTCGATCGAAGTGCGCTCGCGCCGCGTTGGTGGCGCCACCTATCAGGTGCCGGTGGAAGTGCGTACCAGCCGCCGTCAGGCGCTGGGCATTCGCTGGCTCATTTCGGCTGCGCGCGATCGCAACGAAAAGACCATGACCGAGCGGCTCTCGGCGGAGCTGCTCGATGCGTCGAACAATCGGGGGAACGCCGTCAAGAAGCGTGAAGACGTGCACAAGATGGCGGAAGCCAACCGCGCCTTCTCGCATTATCGCTGGTAACGGCGAAACGAACGGACACGAAGGACAGTCCCCATGCCCCGTCAACATGCCATAGAAAACTATCGAAACTTCGGCATCATGGCGCACATCGACGCCGGTAAGACCACGACGACCGAGCGCATCCTCTATTATACCGGCAAGAGCCACAAAATCGGCGAAGTGCACGAAGGTGCTGCGACGATGGACTGGATGGAGCAGGAGCAGGAGCGCGGCATCACCATCACGTCGGCTGCGACCACCGCGTTCTGGAACGGCAAGCGGCTGAACATCATCGACACCCCCGGCCACGTCGACTTCACGATCGAGGTCGAGCGCTCGCTGCGCGTGCTCGACGGCGCCGTGTGCGTGCTCGACTCGAACCAGGGCGTCGAGCCGCAGACCGAAACCGTCTGGCGTCAGGGCGACAAGTACAAGGTGCCGCGCATCGTCTTCGCCAACAAGATGGATAAGACCGGCGCCGACTTCTACAAGTGCCTCGACGACATCGTTGACCGCCTCGGCGCGAAGCCGGTGGCGATTCAGCTGCCGATCGGCTCGGAAAACAATTTCAAGGGTCTCATCGATCTGGTGCGCATGAAGGCTGTCGTCTGGGAAGACGAAGGTCTCGGCGCGAAATTCCATGACGAGGACATCCCGGCCGACCTCGTCGACAAGGCGAAGGAATACCGCGAGAAGATGCTGGAAGCGTCCGTCGAGCTCGACGACGAAGTGCTGGCGGCCTATCTCGACGGCAAGGAGCCGGACGAGCCGACGCTGAAGCGCATGATCCGCAAGGCTGTGCTGACCGGCGCGTTTTATCCGGTGCTCTGCGGCTCGGCGTTCAAGAACAAGGGCGTGCAGCCGCTGCTCGACGCCGTCGTTGACTATCTGCCGTCGCCTGTCGACGTGCCCGCAATCAAGGGCATTGACGAGAAGGGCGAGGAAGTCGTGCGCAAGCCCGACGACAAGGAGCCGCTGGCGCTGCTCGCATTCAAGATCATGGACGACCCGTTCGTCGGCACCATCACCTTCTGCCGCATCTATTCCGGCACGCTTCTGTCCGGCACGGGCGTCGTCAATTCGACGCGCGAGCGCAAGGAGCGCATCGGCCGCATGCTGCTGATGCATGCGAACAACCGCGAAGACATCAAGGAAGCCTATGCCGGCGACATCGTCGCGCTGGCGGGCCTCAAGGAAGCGCGCACCGGCGACACGCTGTGCGACCCGGCGAAGCCCGTGATCCTGGAAAAGATGGAATTCCCGGATCCGGTCATCGAGATCGCGATCGAGCCGAAGTCGAAGGCCGACCAGGAAAAGCTCGGCGTGGCGCTGGCGAAGCTCGCTGCCGAAGATCCGTCGTTCCGCGTTTCGACCGACCAGGAGTCGGGCCAGACCATCCTCAAGGGGATGGGCGAACTGCATCTCGACATCAAGGTCGACATCCTCCGTCGCACCTACAAGGTCGATGCGAACATCGGCGCGCCGCAGGTGGCGTTCCGCGAGCGCATCACCAAGCGCGCCGAAGTCGACTACACCCACAAGAAGCAGACCGGCGGTACCGGTCAGTTCGCGGCGGTGTCGATCGTCGTGGAGCCGAACGAGCCGGGCAAGGGCTACGAGTTCGAATCCAAGATCGTCGGCGGCGCGGTGCCGAAGGAATACATCCCGGGCGTCGAAAAGGGCATCGAGAGCGTGCTGGGCGCGGGCGTCGTCGCCGGCTTCCCGGTGGTCGACGTCAAGGTGCAGCTCGTCGACGGCAAGTACCACGACGTCGACTCCTCGGCGCTGGCGTTCGAAATCGCCTCGCGTGCGGCATTCCGTGAAGCCCTGCAGAAGGGCAAGTCGATCCTGCTCGAGCCGATCATGAAGGTCGAGGTGGTGACGCCGGAAGACTACACCGGCTCGGTGATCGGCGACCTGAACTCGCGGCGTGGCCAGATCCAGGGCCAGGACATGCGCGGCAACGCCAACGTCATCAACGCGATGGTGCCGCTGATGAACATGTTCGGTTACGTGAACAACCTGCGCTCGATGAGCCAGGGCCGCGCGACCTTCACGATGCAGTTCGACCACTATGCAGAAGCGCCGGCCAACGTGTCGGCAGAAGTCCAGAAGAAGTTCGCTTAAAGCTGTCTTTGACGAAGAGTCGAAGCCTGAACGGAGAGTGTCATGGCCAAAGAGAAGTTTGAACGTACGAAGCCCCACTGCAACATCGGCACCATCGGTCACGTCGACCATGGCAAGACGTCGTTGACGGCAGCGATCACCAAGGTGCTCGCGGAGACGGGTGGCGCGACGTTCACGGCGTACGACCAGATCGACAAGGCGCCGGAAGAGAAGGCGCGCGGCATCACGATTTCGACCGCGCACGTCGAGTACGAGACCAAGAACCGCCACTACGCGCACGTCGACTGCCCCGGCCACGCCGACTATGTGAAGAACATGATCACCGGCGCAGCCCAGATGGACGGCGCGATCCTGGTCGTGTCGGCCGCTGACGGCCCGATGCCGCAGACCCGTGAGCACATCCTGCTCGCCCGCCAGGTCGGCGTGCCGGCGATCGTCGTGTTCCTCAACAAGTGCGACATGGTCGACGATCCGGAACTGCTCGAGCTCGTCGAGCTCGAGGTCCGTGAGCTGCTGTCGAAGTACGACTTCCCGGGCGACAAGATTCCGATCATCAAGGGTTCGGCGCTCGCAGCGCTCGAGAACAAGGACCCGAAGCTCGGCCACGATGCGGTCCTCGAGCTGATGAAGGCCGTGGACGAAAGCATCCCGCAGCCGGAGCGTCCGATCGACATGCCGTTCCTGATGCCGGTTGAAGACGTGTTCTCGATCTCGGGCCGCGGTACGGTCGTGACCGGTCGCGTCGAGCGCGGCATCGTCAAGGTCGGCGAGGAAATCGAGATCGTCGGTCTGAAGGCGACGCAGAAGACCACCGTCACCGGCGTCGAGATGTTCCGCAAGCTGCTCGATCAGGGTCAGGCGGGCGATAACATCGGCGCGCTGCTGCGCGGCACCAAGCGCGAGGACGTCGAGCGCGGCCAGGTTCTCTGCAAGCCGGGTTCGGTCAAGCCGCACACCAAGTTCAAGGCCGAGGCCTACATCCTCACCAAGGAAGAGGGTGGCCGCCACACGCCGTTCTTCACCAACTACCGTCCGCAGTTCTATTTCCGCACCACCGACGTGACCGGTGTCGTGCACCTGCCGGAAGGCACGGAAATGGTGATGCCGGGCGACAACATTGCGATGGAAGTGCACCTGATCGTGCCGATCGCGATGGAAGAGAAGCTGCGCTTCGCGATCCGCGAAGGCGGTCGCACGGTCGGATCGGGCGTCGTCTCGAGCATCATCGAATAAAGAGGCGAATTGCGAATAGGGAGTGGCGAATAGGGAAGTCTATTCGCTGCTCGCCACTCACACCTCGCTCCGAAAGAAAGACACGGCAATGAACGGCCAGAATATTCGCATCCGTCTCAAGGCGTTCGACCATCGAATTCTCGATACGTCGACCCGCGAGATCGTGAACACGGCGAAACGGACCGGCGCGCAGGTGCGTGGACCTATCCCGCTGCCCACGCGCATCGAGAAGTTCACCGTCAACCGTTCGCCGCACGTGGACAAGAAGAGCCGTGAGCAGTTCGAAATGCGCACGCACAAGCGCCTGCTCGATATCGTCGATCCGACGCCGCAGACCGTGGACGCGCTGATGAAGCTCGACCTCGCCGCGGGCGTCGACGTTGAGATCAAGCTCTAAGCAAATAACGTCCTTCGGGACAAAACGAACAGGAAGCACGAAGATGCGTTCCGGTGTGATCGCGCAGAAGATGGGGATGACGCGGGTGTTTACGGACGCCGGCGAGCATATCCCTGTGACTGTGCTGAAGTTGAGCAACTGCCAGGTGTTGGGCCACCGCACCAAGGACAAGAACGGCTACGTCGCGCTGCAGCTCGGTTCGGGCGCGCGCCGCTCCGTTTATATGCCGAAGGCCGAGCGCGGCCAGTTCGCCGTCGCCAAGGTCGAGCCCAAGCGCAAGGTCGCGGAATTCCGTGTCAGCGAGGATGCGCTGATTCCGGTCGGCGCCGAGATCACCGCCGACCACTTCGTCGCCGGCCAGTTCGTCGACGTGACCGGCACTTCGATCGGCAAGGGTTTTGCCGGCGGCATGAAGCGCTGGAACTTCGGCGGCTTGCGTGCGACGCACGGTGTGTCGGTATCGCACCGCTCGATCGGTTCGACCGGTGGCCGTCAGGACCCCGGCAAGACGTTCAAGAACAAGAAGATGCCCGGTCACATGGGTGTCGATCGCATCACCACGCTGAACCTGCGTGTCGTGCAGACCGACGTCGAGCGCGGCCTCGTCCTGGTCGAGGGCGCGGTGCCGGGTTCGAAGGGTGGCTGGATCATGGTGCGGGACGCGGTGAAGAAGCCGCTGCCGAAGGAAGCGCCGAAGCCGGGCAAATTCCGCGTCAGCGGTGGCGAGGCAGCGGCGGAAGCGCCGGCCGAGCAGGAGGGTGCGTGACATGGAACTGAAAGTCACAACCCTTGAAGGTAAAGAGTCGGGTTCGGTGCAGCTGCCGGATGCGATCTTCGGCCTCGAGCCGCGCAAGGACATCATCCAGCGCTGCGTGCAGTGGCAGCTGAACAAGCGCCAGGCCGGCACCCACAAGACCAAGGGTCGCGCCGAGATCTGGCGGACCGGCAAGAAGATGTACAAGCAGAAGGGCACCGGCGGCGCCCGTCACGGCTCGGCCCGCGTGCCGCAGTTCCGCGGCGGTGGCCGTGCGTTCGGCCCGGTCGTGCGCAGCCATGCGACTGACCTGCCGAAGAAGGTGCGTGTGCTCGCGCTCAAGCATGCGCTGTCGGCGCGTGCGAAGGACGGCGGGCTGATCGTGCTCGACAGCGCCCAGGTCAAGGACGCCAAGACCAAGGCGCTTGCCGCACAGTTCTCGGGGCTCGGCCTGACCAACGTGCTGATCATCGACGGCGCCCAGGTCGATACCGGTTTCGCCAATGCCGCGCGCAACATTCCCAACGTCGATGTGCTGCCGGTGCAGGGCATCAACGTCTACGACATCGTGCGCCGTCAGAAGCTGGTCCTGACCAAGGCCGCGGTCGAAGCGCTGGAGGCGCGTTTCAAATGAGCATTGACCCGCGTTACTACGACATCATCGTCGCCCCGGTGATCACCGAAAAGGCGACGGTTGCCTCCGAGCACAACAAGGTTGTGTTCAAGGTCGCGCGTACCGCGACCAAGCCGCAGATCAAGGAAGCGGTCGAGAAGCTCTTCGACGTGAAGGTGAAGAGCGTGAACACGCTGAACCGTCCCGGCAAGATGAAGGTCTTCCGTGGCCGTTTCGGTATGCAGCAAGATCAGAAGCGCGCGATCGTGACCCTCGAAGAAGGTCACCGCATCGACGTGACGACCGGGCTGTAAGGGCGGATCAGTCAGATGGCATTGAGAACCTACAATCCAAAGACGCCCGGTACGCGCCAGCTCGTGCTGGTCGACCGTTCGTCCCTCTACAAGGGCAAGCCGGTCAAGGCGTTGACCGAGGGCAAGAACCAGAGCGGCGGCCGCAATGCCACCGGCCGCATCACCGTGCGTTTCCGCGGTGGTGGCCACAAGCAGTCGTACCGCACGGTCGACTTCAAGCGCAGCAAGCTCGATGTGCCGGCAACGGTCGAGCGGATCGAGTACGATCCGAACCGCACTTCGTTCATTGCGCTGGTCAAGTACAAGGACGGCGAGCAGGCCTATATCCTGGCGCCGCAGCGGCTCGCCGTCGGCGATACCGTGATTGCGGGCAGCTACGTCGACGTGAAGCCAGGCAACGCGATGCCGCTCGGCAACATGCCGGTCGGGACCATCATCCACAACGTCGAGCTGAAGATCGGCAAGGGCGGTCAGCTTGCGCGCTCCGCCGGCACCTACGCCCAGATCGTCGGCCGCGACCAGGAGTACGTGATCGTCCGCCTGAATTCCGGCGAGCAGCGTCTCGTGCATGGCCGCTGCACCGGCACCATCGGTGCGGTGTCGAACCCCGATCACATGAACATCTCGATCGGCAAGGCGGGTCGCAACCGCTGGCTCGGCAAGAAGCCGCATAACCGCGGCGTCGCGATGAACCCGATCGACCATCCGCACGGCGGCGGCGAAGGCCGCACCTCCGGTGGACGTCATCCGGTGACGCCCTGGGGCAAGCCGACCAAGGGCAAGAAGACCCGCGCTAACAAGTCGACCACGAAATTCATTCTGCTCAGCCGCCACAAGCGGAAGAAGAAGTAAGGATCGCGACGTCATGGTTCGCTCAGTATGGAAGGGCCCGTTCGTCGAGGCCTCGATTTTGAAGAAGGCGGACGCCGCGCGTTCGTCCGGCCGGCACGACGTGATCAAGATCTGGAGCCGCCGCTCGACGATCTTGCCGCAGTTCGTCGGCCTGACCTTCGGCGTCTACAACGGGCAGAAGCATGTGCCGGTTTCGGTGAACGAGGAAATGGTCGGTCACAAGTTCGGCGAGTTCTCGCCGACGCGGACCTTCCACGGTCACTCCGGCGACAAGAAAGCCAAGAAGGCCTGAGGACGGGCGTTGAGTTTTGGTGGGCCTGAAAAGCAGGATTGAGGCTATGAGCAAAGAGAAACGAGCGAGAGCCCTTGCCGACAACGAGGCGAAGGCCATTGCGAAGATGCTGCGCATCAGCCCGCAGAAGCTGAATCTCGTCGCCGGACTGATCCGCGGCAAGAAGGTGGCGTCTGCGCTCGCCGACCTGCAGTTCTCGCGCAAGCGGATCGCGGTCGACGTGAAGAAGTGCCTGGAGTCGGCGATCGCCAACGCCGAGAACAACCACGACCTCGATGTCGATGACCTGGTCGTCGCCGAAGCGTTCGTCGGCAAGGCGATCGTGATGAAGCGTTTTCATGCCCGCGGCCGCGGCCGTGCGGGTGGAATTTTGAAGCCATTCTCGAACCTGACGATCGTCGTTCGTCAGGTCGAGGCAGCCGCTTAAAGCGGGCGCGGGAGGGTACGATGGGTCAAAAGATCAATCCGATCGGGCTGCGTCTCGGCATCAACCGGACCTGGGACTCGCGCTGGTACGCCGGCAAGAACGAGTACGGCAAGTTGCTGCATGAGGACGTGGAGATCCGCAAGATCCTGATGAAGGAGCTGAAGCAGGCGGCCGTGGCGCGCATCGTCATCGAGCGTCCGCACAAGAAGTGCCGTGTCACCATCCACTCGGCGCGTCCGGGCGTGGTCATCGGCAAGAAGGGCGCTGACATCGACAAGCTGCGCAAGCGGGTTGCCGACATCACCGCCTCCGACGTCGTCATCAACATCGTCGAAATCCGCAAGCCCGAGCTTGACGCTACGCTGGTTGCCGAATCGATCGCCCAGCAGCTCGAGCGCCGCGTGGCGTTCCGCCGCGCGATGAAGCGGGCGGTGCAGTCGGCGATGCGTCTCGGCGCCGAAGGCATCCGTATCAACTGCTCGGGCCGTCTCGGCGGCGCCGAAATCGCCCGCATGGAATGGTACCGCGAAGGCCGCGTGCCGCTGCACACGCTGCGCGCCGACGTCGACTACGGCGTTGCGACCGCGTTCACGACGTTCGGCACCTGCGGCGTCAAGGTGTGGATCTTCAAGGGCGAGATCCTCGAGCACGATCCGATGGCGCAGGACAAGCGCATGGCCGAAGGCGACAGCGGTCGCCCGCGTCGCGACGCGGCATAAGGAATTGAAGGCTTAAGATCATGCTGCAACCCAAGCGCACCAAATTCCGCAAGGCCCACAAGGGCCGGATTCACGGCGTTGCCTCTTCGGGCGCGACGTTGTCGTTCGGCCAGTTCGGGCTGAAGGCGCTCGAGCCGGAGCGCGTTACCGCGCGCCAGATCGAGGCCGCCCGTCGCGCGCTGACGCGCCACATGAAGCGCGCCGGCCGGGTCTGGATCCGGGTGTTCCCGGACGTGCCGGTGTCGAAGAAGCCTGCCGAAGTGCGAATGGGTTCGGGCAAGGGCACGCCGGAACTGTGGGTCTGCCGGGTCAAGCCGGGCCGTATCCTGTTCGAGATCGACGGCGTGACCAACCAGACCGCCCGCGAGGCGCTGGACCTGGCCGCAGCCAAGCTTCCGATCAAGACGCGCTTCGTCGCGCGTATCGCGGAGTAACGAAGATGGCCGATTTGAAGGCTGAGGATATCCGGCGGATGACCGCCGACCAGATGGACGATGAGGTCCTGAAGCTGAAGAAGGAGCGGTTCAACCTCCGCTTCCAGCGCGCCACGGGCCAGCTCGAGAACACCTCGCGCATGCGCGAGGCTCGCCGCGACATCGCCCGTATCAAGACAATCGCCCGGCAGAAGCGCCAGGCTGACAGCAAGAAGGGTTAGGGAGTTCAAATGCCGAAGCGAACTCTTCAAGGCGTTGTCGTCAGCGACAAGCAGAACAAGACCGTTGTGGTGCGTGTCGATCGCCGCTTCACGCACCCGATCTACAAGAAGACGATCCGCCGTTCGAAGAACTTCCACGCGCACGACGAGAACAACGAGTACGCGCCGGGCGACGTGGTGTGGATCGAGGAAAGCAAGCCGATCTCGAAACTGAAGCGCTGGGTCGTGACCCAGGGCGAAAAGAAGAAAACCGCCTGAAGCGCATCCTGCGCTAAGGCTTAGATGAAAGAGGACGAGGTGCATCAATGATTCAGATGCAGACCAACCTCGACGTGGCCGATAATTCCGGCGCGCGCCGTGTCATGTGCATCAAGGTGCTGGGCGGCTCGAAGCGTAAGTACGCCAGCGTCGGTGATGTGATTGTCGTGTCGGTCAAGGAAGCGATTCCGCGTGGCCGCGTGAAGAAGGGCGACGTGATGAAGGCCGTCATCGTGCGCGTGGCGAAGGACATTCGCCGCCCCGATGGCTCCGTCATCCGCTTCGACCGCAACGCGGCCGTGCTGATCAACAATCAGGCGGAGCCGGTCGGCACCCGTATCTTCGGGCCGGTGCCGCGCGAGCTGCGCGCCAAGAACCACATGAAGATCATCTCGCTCGCGCCGGAGGTGCTGTAATGGCCGCCAAGATCCGGAAGGGTGACAGGGTGATCGTGCTGACCGGCCGCGAGAAGGGCCGCACCGGCGAGGTGTTCGAGGTGCGTCCGGACGAGAACCGCGCGCTCGTGCGCGGGATCAACATGGTCAAGCGCCACCAGAAGCAGAGCGGGACCCAGGAGGGCGGCATCATCTCGAAGGAGGCGCCGATCCACCTGTCGAACCTCGCTTACGTTGGCAAGGACGGCAAGCCGAGCCGCATCGGCTTCAAGATTCGCACCGACGGCACGAAAGTGCGCGTCGCCAAGACCTCGGGAGCCGAGATCGATGGCTGAGACCGCCTACATTCCGCGACTGCGTACGCAGTTCGACAAGGAAATCCGGACCAAGCTCGTCGAGCAGTTCGGCTACAGCAATCCCATGCAGGTGCCGACCCTGGAAAAGGTCGTGCTCAACATGGGCATCGGCGAAGCTGTCAACGACCGCAAGAAGGTCGAGCTCGCGGCTGTCGATCTCGCGCTGATCGCCGGCCAGAAGCCGATCGTGACGCATTCGCGCAAGGCCATCGCCACCTACAAGCTGCGCGAAGGCCAGGCGATCGGCTGCAAGGTCACGCTGCGCAAGGCGCGCATGTACGAGTTCGTCGACCGTCTGGTGAACATCGCGCTGCCTCGCGTCCGCGACTTCCGCGGCCTCAATCCGAAGAGCTTCGACGGCCGCGGCAACTATTCGCTCGGCCTGAAGGAGCACATCGTGTTCCCGGAAATCGACTTCGACAAGTCGGGCGAGACCTGGGGCATGGACATCACGGTCTGCACGACGGCGCCCGACGATGAGCAGGCGCGCGCGCTGTTGACCGCATTCAATTTCCCGTTCCGGCAGTGAAGGCTGACTGAAGCTTTCAAACGCGGAACCTCTGGAGAGACGCATGGCGAAGAAGAGTTCGATCGAGAAGAACAACCGGCGAATGAAGATGGCCAAGAACGCGCAGGCCAAGCGCGCGAAGCTGAAGGCGATCATTGCCGACAAGAAGAAACCGATGGAAGAGCGGTTCGCCGCGACGCTGAAACTCGCGGCGCTGCCGCGCAACTCCTCACCGACCCGCATTCGCAACCGTTGCGAGCTGACGGGCCGTCCGCGCTCGGTCTATCGCAAGACCAAGCTCAGCCGCATCGCGATGCGCGAGCTCGGTTCGAAGGGGCTCGTTCCGGGCCTCGTGAAGTCGAGCTGGTGAGGGAGGGTCGAGCATGAGCACACACGATCCCATCAGTGATCTGATCACACGCATCCGCAACGCGCAGATGCGCAACAAGTCCAAGGTCTCGACGCCTGGCTCGCGCATGCGCGCCAACGTCCTCGAGGTGCTGAAGTCGGAAGGCTATATCCGCGGCTACGCCACGGTGGAGCATGCCGGCGGCCGCAGCGAGATCGAGATCGAGCTGAAGTATTCCGACGGCGAGCCGGTGATTCGCGAAATCGACCGGGTTTCGAAGCCTGGCCGGCGTGTCTACGTGTCGGCGAGAAATCTGCCGCGCGTGAACAACGGCCTCGGTATTTCGGTGCTGTCGACGCCGAAGGGAATCATGGCCGACCACGACGCCCGCGAGGCGAATGTGGGCGGCGAAGTTCTCTTCACGGTGTTCTAAAGGAACGCACTATGTCCCGTGTAGGCAAAAGACCAGTTACCATCCCCTCCGGCGTCACCGCCAATATCGAGGGTCAGACCATCAAGATGAAGGGGCCGAAGGGCCAGCTTCAGCTCGTGGTGCACGACGACGTGGAAGTGAAGCTCGACAAGGGTTTGATCTCGGTCGATCCTCGCTTCGAGACCAAGCGTTCGCGTTCGCTGTACGGCACGTCGCGCGCGCTGATTGCCAACCTCGTCGAGGGTGTCACCAAGGGTTTCGAGAAGAAGCTCGAAATCACCGGCGTCGGCTATCGCGCAGCGGTGCAGGGCAAGAGCCTGCAGCTCTCGCTGGGCTACAGCCACGACGTGAACTATGCGATCCCGGATGGCATTGCGATCACCACGCCGAAGCCGACCGAGATCGTCATCAGCGGCAACGACATCCAGCGCGTCGGCCAGGTGGCCGCCGAGATCCGCGGTTATCGTCCGCCGGAGCCCTACAAGGGCAAGGGCGTGAAGTACGCCAACGAGTTCATCTTCCGTAAGGAAGGAAAGAAGAAATGACGACGGCAGCATTGCTCGAGTCGTTGAAGCCGGGTGAGCTGGTGATCCGCTGCGCGGACGGGTCGCTGCTGCGGACGATGACGGGTGAGACCCGTATCGTCCTGGAGCGGCGGCCGGTGAGTGTGCGCAAGCTGATGGGCAGGCTCGCCGCGCTGAAGCAGCGCAAGAAGAGGTAAGTCATGTCGAAGATGAAAGTGACGAACGCCCGGCGCAAGGTTCGCGTGCGGAATTCCGTCAAGCGCGCCGCCAACGGCCGGCTGCGGCTGTCGGTGTATCGCTCGTCGAAGCACATTTACGCGCAGGTGATCGACGACGTGAAGGGCGAGACGCTGGCAGCCGCCTCCTCGATGGAGAAGGCGTTGCGCGACAGCGGCAAGACCGGCGCGAACATCGAAGCAGCGGCTGCGGTCGGCAAGCTGGTTGCCGAGCGTGCGGTGAAGGGCGGGGTCAAGGAAGTGGTCTTCGACCGCGGCCAGTATCTCTACCACGGGCGCGTCAAGGCGCTCGCCGATGCGGCCCGCGAAGGCGGGTTGAGTTTCTAACTTAGAGGATGCGGGGGCAGGGCTCTCGTGAACAGATCGGAAAAGCACCATGGCAGGTGAACGCGAACGCGGCGGACGCGACCGGAGCAGGGATCGGGAAGAGCGCGACAGCGAATTCGTCGACAAGCTCGTCCACATCAACCGTGTCGCCAAGGTTGTGAAGGGCGGACGGCGTTTCGGCTTCGCAGCGCTGGTCGTCGTCGGCGACCAGAAGGGCCGTGTCGGCTTCGGTCACGGCAAGGCACGCGAAGTGCCGGAGGCAATCCGCAAGGCCACCGACTCGGCGAAGCGCAACCTGACGCGCGTTCCGCTGCGCGAGGGCCGCACGCTGCACCACGACGTGGCAGGCCGCCACGGCGCGGGCAAGGTGTTCCTGCGCGCGGCGCCTCCAGGCACCGGCATCATCGCCGGCGGCCCGATGCGCGCCGTGTTCGAGACGCTCGGCGTGCAGGACGTGGTCGCGAAGTCGCTCGGCTCGTCGAACCCCTACAACATGGTGCGGGCGACGTTCGATGCGCTGAAGCACCAGGATTCGCCGCGTTCGGTCGCGGCACGACGGAACATCAAGGTATCCACGTTGCAGTCGCGCCGCGTCGGCGGCGACGCTGAAGCAGCCGCCGACTGAAGCGGCGCTGTCGGGAGTAGAGAACCATGGCCAAGGCCACGAAAACCATCAAGGTCGAGCAGACCGGCAGCGCGATCCGCCGCCATCACTCGCAGCGCGCGACGCTGGTCGGCCTCAACCTCAACAAGATCGGTCGTGTTGCCGAGCTGCAGGATACCCCTGAGGTTCGCGGCATGATCTACAAGGTCAGGCACCTCGTCCGCGTCGTGGACGGGAAGTAAGGACAGAGAACGATGAAACTCACCGATCTCGCCGACAATCCGGGCTCGCGCAAGCCGCGCATGCGCGTCGGCCGCGGCATCGGCTCCGGCAAGGGCAAGCAGGCCGGCCGCGGCGGCAAGGGCCAGACCGCGCGTTCGGGCGTGCGCATCAAGGGCTTCGAGGGTGGCCAGATGCCGTTGCATCGGCGCCTGCCGAAGCGCGGCTTCAACAACATCTTCGCGCTCGATCTGGTCGAGATCAATCTCGACCGGGTGCAGGGCGCAATCGACTCCGGTAAGCTCGACGCCAAGGGCGTCGTCAACGCCGAGGCGCTGGTGAAGTCCGGCGCACTGCGCCGCGCCCGCGACGGCGTGCGTCTGCTCGGCCGTGGTGAAATCAAGGCCAAGGTGACCTTCGAGGTGCATGGCGCGTCGAAGTCGGCGATCGCGGCGGTCGAGAAGGCCGGCGGCTCGGTGAAGATCCTCGCACCGAAGAAGGAAGGCGAAGCGGCTTAGGTCACTTTGCCGTCATCTTGCGACGCGGTGCCGCAACGGGCTTAAGCAGGGCGTGGATTTTGCGCTAGGTCCGTATCATATAGGCCCATATCGTGTTGGGCGCGGTGGCTACCGGACGGTCCTTCTCGGGCGACGGTGAAAGAGGCGCGGGAGAAGTCCGAAGATGGTCTCGGCAGCGGAACAGTTAGCAGCGAATATCAACTTCTCCTCGTTCGCCAAGGCGGATGAGCTGAAGAAGCGCATCTGGTTCACCCTCGGCGCGCTGCTCGTTTACCGGCTCGGCACCTACATTCCGCTTCCCGGCATCGATCCGAACATCTGGGACCAGGTGTTCCGCTCGCAGGCTGGCGGCATTCTCGGCATGTTCAACATGTTCGCCGGCGGCGGCATCAACCGCATGGCGATCTTCGCGCTGAACATCATGCCGTACATCTCGGCATCGATCATCATCCAGCTGCTGACCACCGTCTCGCCGCAACTCGAGGCGCTGAAGAAGGAAGGCGAGGCGGGCCGCAAGACGCTGAACCAGTACACCCGCTACCTCACGGTCGTCCTGTCGCTGTTCCAGGCCTATGGCATCGCCATCGGTCTCGAAGGGGCGGGCAATGTGGTTGCCGATCCCGGCTGGTTCTTCCGCATCTCGACGGTGATCACGCTCACCGGCGGCACCATGTTCCTGATGTGGCTCGGCGAGCAGATCACCGCCCGCGGCATCGGCAACGGCATTTCGCTGATCATCATGGCGGGCATCGTCGCGGAGCTGCCGTCGGCCATCGCCGGCACCCTCGAGCTCGGCCGCCAGGGCGCGCTGTCCACCGGCCTGATCCTGCTGGTCATCGTGATGGCAGTGGCCGTGATCGCCTTCATCGTCTTCATGGAGCGTGCGCAGCGCCGCCTGCTGATCCAGTATCCAAAGCGCCAGGTCGGCAACAAGATGTTCGAGGGGCAGTCCTCGCATCTGCCGCTCAAGCTGAACACATCCGGCGTGATCCCGCCGATCTTCGCCTCGTCGCTGCTGCTGTTGCCGACGACGATCGCGAGCTTCAACGCCGGCAAGGGACCGGAATGGTTCCAGTGGCTGGTGACGCAACTCGGCCACGGCCGGCCGATGTTCCTGATCCTCTACATTTCGCTGATCATCTTCTTTGCGTTCTTCTACACGGCGATCGTGTTCAACCCGACCGAGACCGCCGACAACCTGAAGAAGCACGGCGGCTTCATTCCGGGCATCCGCCCGGGCGAGCGGACGGCCGAGTACATCGACTATGTGCTGTCGCGCATCACCGTGCTCGGCGCGGCCTATCTGTCGATCGTCTGTCTTATTCCCGAAATTCTGATCTCTTACGCGTCGGTGCCGTTCTACTTCGGTGGCACGTCGCTTCTGATCGTCGTCAGCGTGACGATGGATACTGTCGCCCAGGTGCAGGGCTATCTGCTGGCGCATCAGTATGAAGGTCTGATCAAGCGTTCGAAACTGAAAGGCCGTCGCAGATGAGGCTGATCCTTCTCGGGCCACCGGGGGCAGGCAAGGGAACCCAGGCGCAGCGTCTCGTTCAGAAGTACGGCATCGTCCAGCTCTCGACCGGCGACATGCTGCGGGCTGCGGTCGCGGCCGGCACGCCGATCGGTCTCAGGGCGAAGGACATCATGGCGAGTGGCGGGCTCGTCTCCGACGATATCGTCATCGGCATCATCTCCGACCGGATCGACGAGTCGGACGCGAAGAACGGCTTCATCCTCGACGGCTTTCCGCGCACCGTGCCGCAGGCCGAGGCGCTCGATCGCCTGCTGAAGGAAAAGGGCCTCAAGCTCGATGCGGTGATCGAGCTGCGCGTCAATGAGGCTGTGCTGCTGCAGCGGGTGGAGAACCGAATCGCCGAGATGCTCGCCCGCGGCGAGGCCGTCCGGGCCGACGACAACGCCGAGGCGCTGGCAAAGCGGCTCGAGGCTTATCGCGCCCAGACCGAGCCGCTGGTGCACCACTACGGCGACAAGCGGGCGCTGGCGACCGTGGACGGCATGGCGTCGATCGACGAGGTCACGACCCAGATCGGCCGGATTCTCGAGGTTCAGGCGCAGCCAGCGGCCAAGCCGGCCCGCATGGCCGCTTCCAGGGCGAAATCGGCGGCGAAGACCGCATCCCCGGCCAAACGCGCCAAAACCAGCAAAAAGGCCTCCAGCAAGGGCAAAAAGGCCAAAACGAAGCCCAAGAGTCCCAAGAAGGCCACGAAAACCAAGGCGAAAGCCAAGGCCAAGACCGGGGCTGGAACCCGGAAGGCGGCGAAGGCCAAAAAGGTCGCCAAGAAAGTCGCTAAAAAGCCCAAGAAGGCCGCTGCTAAACGGCGGAATCGGTTGACGAAACGACGTTGAATACCTTAATAAGCCCGTACATCCAGTCGGATTGTTTCAGACGATGCCGGGCCCCCAAAGGAACCGAGGGGAAGGGCGTCGTGTTCGCGTTTGTGAGCACGATCGTCTCTGAAGCCTTAAGACGAACAGCCGGACCCAAGTGATACCGGCAACAGGAGAATAAGCCGTGGCTCGTATTGCCGGCGTGAACATCCCGACCAACAAGCGCGTGCTGATCGCGCTTCAGTACATTCATGGCATCGGCCAGAAGAATGCGGCCGAGATCATCCAGAAGGTCAACATTCCGGAAGATCGCCGCGTGTCGCAGCTCAGCGATCAGGAAGTGCTGCAGATCCGCGAAGTGATCGACCGCGACTACATGGTCGAGGGCGACCTGCGCCGCGAAGTCGGCATCAACATCAAGCGTCTGATGGACCTCGGCTGCTATCGCGGCCTGCGTCATCGGCGCGGCCTGCCGGTCCGCGGTCAGCGGACGCACACCAACGCGCGCACCCGCAAGGGTCCGGCGAAGGCGATTGCCGGCAAGAAGAAGTAAGTCAGCGAATAGAGAGTGGCGAGTAGCGAATAGAAATCCATTCGCTACGCGTTGTTCGACATTCGCTCTTTTGGTGGAGCCGCTGGCATTACGGCGGTGTCGAGATCGTGAGAAAGGTTTGCAATGGGTAAAGAGGCTGCCGGCCGTGTCCGCCGGCGTGAACGTAAGAATATCGCTTCCGGCGTGGCGCACGTGAACTCGTCGTTCAACAACACGACCATCACCATCACCGACGCGCAGGGCAATACGATTGCCTGGTCGTCGGCCGGTACGATGGGCTTCAAGGGTTCGCGCAAGTCGACACCTTATGCGGCGCAGGTTGCCGCCGAAGACGTGTCGAAGAAGGCGCAGGAGCACGGCATGCGCACCCTCGAAGTCGAGGTTGCTGGTCCAGGTTCGGGCCGCGAATCGGCGCTTCGCGCATTGCAGGCCGCGGGCTTCACGGTGACGTCGATCCGCGACGTGACGCCGATCCCGCATAACGGCTGCCGTCCGCGCAAGCGCCGGCGCGTCTGATTTTTTCCTCGCGGGCCTGTGTGGGGCCCGCGAATTCCACATGTGTTGAGCGGGCTGGTCCGCAGTCTCCAACGTGATGGGTGAGCGAGTGACGATTCAGAAGAACTGGCAAGAACTGATCCGACCGAACAAGCTGCAGGTGACGCAGGGCAGTGACCCGGCGCGCGTTGCGACCATGGTGGCAGAACCGCTCGAGCGTGGCTTCGGCCAGACGCTCGGCAATGCGCTCCGCCGCATCCTGTTGTCGTCGCTGCAGGGCGCCGCCGTGCAGTCGGTGCACATCGACGGCGTGCTGCACGAATTCTCCTCGATCGCCGGTGTGCGCGAGGACGTGACCGACATCGTGCTGAACATCAAGGACATCTCGATCAAGATGCAGGGCGAAGGCCCGAAGCGCATGGTCGTGAAGAAGTCCGGCCCCGGCGCCGTCACCGCCGGTGACATCCAGACCGTCGGCGACATCACCGTGCTCAATCCCGAGCTGCAGATCTGCACGCTCGACGACGGCGCGGAAATCCGCATGGAGTTCACGGTCAACGCCGGCAAGGGTTACGTCGCCGCCGAGCGCAACCGGCCTGAGGATGCGCCGATCGGCCTGATCCCGGTCGACAGCCTGTTCTCGCCGGTCAAGAAGGTGTCCTACAAGGTCGAGAACACCCGCGAAGGGCAGATCCTCGATTACGACAAGCTGACGCTGACGGTCGAGACCAACGGCGCGGTGACGCCGGAGGACGCGCTCGCCTATGCCGCGCGCATCCTGCAGGACCAGCTCAACGTGTTCGTCAACTTCGAAGAGCCGCGCAAGGAAGTCGCGCAGGAGGTCATTCCCGATCTCGCCTTCAATCCGGCCTTCCTCAAGAAGGTGGACGAGCTCGAGCTGTCGGTTCGTTCGGCAAACTGCCTGAAGAACGACAACATCGTCTACATCGGCGACCTCGTGCAGAAGTCGGAAGCAGAGATGCTGCGCACGCCGAACTTCGGCCGCAAGTCGCTGAACGAGATCAAGGAGGTGCTGGCGCAGATGGGCCTGCATCTCGGCATGGAAGTGCCCGGCTGGCCGCCGGAGAATATCGACGAGCTGGCCAAGCGCTTCGAGGACCACTACTGATCGAAAGATCATCGTCATGGTCGGATAGTGTCCGGCCATTCAACCCGGGCGAACGCAGGTAGCCCACCTGAGCAGCATGTCCGACAGCCAGTCGTGACGAGAGAAGGATCTGACCCATGCGTCACGGCAAGGTACATCGCAAACTCAATCGCACGGCCGAGCATCGCCGCGCGATGTTCGCCAACATGTCGGCTGCGCTGATCAAGCACGAGCAGATTGTCACCACGCTGCCGAAGGCGAAGGAATTGCGCCCGATCGTCGAGAAGCTGGTCACGCTCGGCAAGCGCGGCGGGTTGGCCCTGCGCCGCCAGGCGATCGGCGAGCTGCGCGATCAGGCGATGGTCAAGAAGCTCTTCGACGTGCTCGCGGCCCGCTACAAGGATCGGCAGGGTGGCTACACCCGCATCATCAAGGCCGGCTTCCGCTACGGCGACAACGCGCCGATGGCCGTGATCGAGTTCGTCGATCGCGACGAGGACGCCAAGGGCCAGGATTCCGGCCCCGTGCAGGAGAAGGCGGCGGAAGCCGCGTAACCTCTCTCAGTCAGTCAGGATTTACGAAGGGCGGTGCAGGGCACCGCCCTTTTGTTTGCTGGCTCACGTCTGCGTGCGCGGTGTTGCGACGCACGCGGACGACGCTGATATCGAATGAGCACCATCGAAGGGCTCATCGCATGAACATTGATCTTTCCGGAAAGAAGGCGCTGGTCACCGGCTCGACCAGCGGCATCGGCTTCGCCATCGCCAAGGGTCTCGCGCAATCGGGCGCCGAGGTCATCGTCAACGGCCGCACGCAGGCCAACGTCGACAAGGCAGTCGCTGCGCTGCTGAAAGCTGATCCGAAGGCGAAAGTTCGCGGCGTCGCGGGCGATGTGTCGACGGCCAAGGGTTGCGAGCAGCTGGTGGTGGCTGAGCCTTCGATCGACATCCTCGTCAATAACGCCGGGATCTTCGAGCCGAAGGATTTCTTCGAGATTTCCGACGACGAGTGGAAGCGGTTTTTCGAGGTGAACGTGCTGTCCGGCGTGCGGCTGTCGCGCGCCTACATGAAGGGCATGCTGCAGCGGAACTGGGGACGCATCGTTTTCATCTCCTCGGAATCGGGGCTGCAAATTCCTCCCGAGATGATCCACTACGGCGTCACCAAGACGGCGCAGCTTGCCGTCTCGCGCGGGCTTGCGGAGCTGACCGCCGGCACTGGCGTCACCGTCAATGCAGTGCTGCCGGGACCGACGCGTTCTGAAGGCGTTGAGGATTTTCTCGCTGCCATCGCGAAGCAGTCCGGCCAGACCGTCGAGGCGGCCGGTGCGTCGTTCATCAAGGAGCATCGCCCGACCTCGCTGATCAGGAGATTTGCGACCGTCGAGGAGGTGGCCAACATGGTCGTCTACGTGTCTTCGCGCGAAGCATCGGTGACCAACGGCGCCGCGTTGCGCGCCGATGGCGGCGTCATCCAGTCGATCGCCTGACGACGATCTACAGGTCGTTGCACAGTTTAAGTAAAAGTGAGAAATTCTCCCCGGCATCGAATCGGGGGCAACGTGGGAAAACGCCGACTTCTGACGGCACTGCTGATTGGCGCGCTGGTCCTTCTGTCGGCCGGGACGGCCGTATCGGAGGCGCTCATCGAGCGCGGCGCCTATCTGGTCAACGGCGTCATGGCCTGCGCCAACTGCCATACGCCGCGCGACGGCAACGTGCCGATCCTCTCGAAAGCGCTGGCCGGCGGACGTGTGTTCGATACGCCGGCATTCAAGGCCTTTTCGTCGAACATCACGCCGGACAAGGACACGGGCATTGGCGGCTGGAGCGACATCGAACTGAAAAAGTTCATGACCACCGGCGAGCGGCCGAGCGGCGTGCCGGTCGCGCCGATCATGCCGAGTGCGTTCTACAAGGTGCTGACGCCGCGCGACCTTGACGCGCTGGTCGTCTACCTGCGCTCGGTTGCGGCCGTGCGCAACGAGGTGCCGCCGTCCGACTACAGAAAGGCGATCACGGATGAGGCTGCGCCGTTCGCCGAGCGGCAGATGACCGACGCCGAGATGAGCGATCCCGTCAAACGCGGCATGTATCTGGTCACGCTGGGCCATTGCCTCGAATGCCACACGCCGGACGTCGCCGGTGTCCGCGACTACAAGACATCGGCGGGGAAGGGCGGGCGGCCGTTTCCAGGTCCCTGGGGCGAGTCGCGCTCCTCCAATATCACGTCGCACAAGACTGCGGGCCTCGGCAGCTGGAGCGACGACGAGATCAAGCGCGCCATCACCCAGGGCGTGTCGCGCGACGGCAGCAGGCTGAAGCCGCCAATGGCGTTTGCAGCCTATGCGCGCATCTCGGCGCAGGATCAGGATGCGATCGTGGCCTTCCTCAGAACCTTGCCGCCGCTCGAATAGGCGCGCGAAAAGCGGGCTTTTGCCTTCAAATCAGTGGTCGCGACGGCTATATCTGGAGCAAATCAGGCTTTGCCCGGAGTTTCCTTAAATGTCCCTCGCGTCGCGCCTGCTCGTCGCAGCGATTGCGCTCATGTCTGGCCTCTTTCCGGCACTGGCGCAGGATCGCCGCGTTCCGACCTCGCCGGGTGAGCTGAAGCTGTCCTTTGCGCCGATCGTGCAGCGGACGGCGCCTGCGGTCGTCAACGTCTATGCGGCGAAGATGGTGCAGAACCGCAATCCGCTGCTCGACGATCCGATCTTCCGCCGCTTCTTCGGCGTTCCCGGCAACCGCTCGCCGGAGCAGATGCAGCGTTCGCTCGGCTCGGGCGTTATCGTCGATCCCTCCGGCCTGGTCGTGACCAACAACCACGTCATCGAGGGCGCCGACCAGGTGAAGGTCTCGCTTGCCGACAAGCGGGAGTTCGAGGCCGAGATCGTCCTGAAGGACAGCCGGACCGACCTGGCCGTGCTGCGGCTCAAAGCGCCGCGCGAGCAGTTTCCGGTGCTGGAATTGTCGAACTCCGACGAGCTTCTGGTCGGCGACGTGGTGCTGGCGATCGGCAATCCGTTCGGCGTCGGCCAGACAGTCACGCACGGCATCGTCTCCGCGCTTGCCCGCACCCAGGTCGGCATCACCGACTATCAGTTTTTCATCCAGACCGATGCCGCGATCAACCCTGGCAACTCGGGCGGCGGCCTGGTCGACCTGACCGGCAAGCTGGTCGGCATCAACACCGCGATCTTCTCCCGCTCCGGCGGTTCGCAGGGCATCGGTTTCGCCATTCCGACCAACATGGTCCGCGTCGTCGTCGCTTCGGCCAAGAGCGGTGGCAGCGCAGTGCGCCGGCCGTGGCTTGGCGCCCGGCTGCAGGCCGTCACCTCCGAGATCGCCGACTCGCTCGGGCTGGCGCGGCCCTCGGGCGCGCTGGTGTCGAATGTCGCGCAAGGCAGCCCCGCCGCGCGTGCGGGGTTGCGCCTGAGCGACCTGATTACCGGCATCGATGGGCAGCTGGTCGACGATCCGAACGCCTTCGACTACCGCTTCGCGACGCGGCCGCTCGGCGGCACCGCGCAGATCGATATCGTTCGCGCCGGCAGGCCGCAGCGGCTGACGATTGCGCTGGAGACCGCACCCGACACCGGCCGCAACGAGATCGTCATCAGGTCGCGTTCGCCGTTCCAGGGCGCGAAGGTGTCCAACATCTCGCCCGCCGTCGCCGACGAGTTGCGGCTCGACTCGAATGTCGAGGGCGTGGTGATCATCGCGCTTGGCGACGATGCGCCGGCGCAAGGCGTCGGCTTCCGCAAGGGCGACGTCATCCTCAACGTCAACAATCAGAAGATCGCGAAGACCGCCGACCTCGAACGCGTGACGAAAGAGCCGTCGCGGTTCTGGCGGATCACCGTGCTGCGCGACGGGCAGCAGATCTCCGTGACGCTCGGCGGATGAACGCCAAACGCCAGCGGGAAGGGGCGTCGCTGTTCACCGCCGCAGGCCTTGAGCAGGACGCACCGCGACCGCTTGCTGACAAACTCCGGCCGCGTACGCTCGCCGACGTCGTCGGCCAGGATCGTATCCTCGGGCCCGACGGTGCGCTCACGCGCATGCTCGAGGCCCGCACGCTCGGCTCGCTGATTTTCTGGGGGCCGCCGGGAACCGGCAAGACCACGGTGGCGCGCCTTCTGGCGGACGCAACCGAACTCGAGTTCGAGCAGATTTCCGCGGTCTTCTCCGGCGTCGCCGACCTGAAGAAGGTGTTCGACACAGCGCGTGCCCGCCGCGAGATCGGCAAGGGTACACTCCTGTTCGTCGACGAGGTGCATCGCTTCAACCGCGCCCAGCAGGACTCGTTTCTGCCGGTGATGGAAGACGGCACCGTGGTGCTGGTCGGCGCCACCACGGAGAACCCGTCGTTCGAACTGAATGCGGCGTTGCTGTCACGGGCGCGGGTGCTGGTGTTTCAGTCGCTCGATGCCGACGCCATCGAGAAGCTGTTTGCCCGTGCGGAACAGGTGGAGGGCCGCAAGCTGCCGCTCGACGCGGATGCGCGCGCTTCGCTGGTGCGCATGGCCGACGGCGATGGCCGCGCCGCGCTGACCCTGGTCGAAGAGGTCTGGCGCGCCGCACGCGCGGGCGAAACCTTCAATGCCGAAGAGCTGCAGGGCGTGCTGCAGCGCCGCGCGCCGATCTACGACAAGTCGGCCGACGGCCACTACAATCTGATATCGGCGCTGCACAAGTCGGTGCGCGGCTCCGATCCCGACGCTGCGCTTTATTATCTCGCGCGTATGCTGGACGCTGGCGAAGACCCGCTTTATCTCGCGCGCCGCATCGTCCGCATGGCGATCGAGGACATCGGCCTCGCCGACCCGCAGGCGCTGGTGATCTGCAATGCGGCCAAGGACGCCTACGATTTCTTGGGGTCCCCGGAGGGGGAACTGGCGATCGCGCAGGCGGTGCTGTATGTGGCCACCGCGCCGAAATCCAATGCGGCCTACACTGCGTTCGGGGCGGCAAAGAAGGTGGCCAAGGAACACGGCTCGCTGCTGCCGCCAAAGCACATCCTCAATTCGCCGACCAACCTGATGAAGTCCGAAGGTTACGGCGCGGGCTACGAATACGATCACGACACGGCCGGAGGATTTTCGGGGCAGGATTACTTCCCGGAGCAGCTCGGTCGGCATACGTTCTACGATCCGCCGGAACGCGGCTTCGAGCGCGAAATCAGGAAGCGGCTGGACTATTGGGCCAGGCTGCGCAGTGAGAAAAAATCATGAGCCGCAGAGACAAGAAGCCGCTGGCAAAGGGATCGCGGCGTCCGGGTGACCGGCCGCGCGGGGCGCGCCCCTTCGCCGAGAAGGCACGCGGCGAACGCGCCAAAGGCAAACCCGCGTTCGGTGATCGCGCGCCCGGCAAGGCCGTCCGCGCTGCTGCTCCGAGAGCTGTTCGACATCCGGCGTTCGCGGAGGAGGAGCCGAGGAAGAAGGTTGTCGAGGCAGCACCGCTGCCGACAAAAGTTCAGACCGTCACGGTCTCCGCGGACGAAGCCAACATGCGCGTCGACCGGTTCCTGGAGGCCCGCTTTCCGGGCTTAAGCTACTCGCACATCCAGCGCATCGTCCGGAAGGGTGAGCTCCGGCTCGACGGCAAGCGCGCCGACAGCAAGGACCGGCTGAAGGAAGGACAAGCCGTCCGTATCCCGCCGCTGCATCTGGACGCGCCGAAGAAATCGTCCGGCTTGAGCGAAGCGGAGCAGAAGACGCTCGCAGCGCTGCAGGAGATGACGCTGTTCGAGGACGACGACGTGCTGGTGCTGAACAAGCCGGCGGGGCTCGCCGTGCAGGGCGGTTCCGGCACGACGCAGCATGTCGACCGGATGCTGGAGGTGATGCGGGATTCCAAGGGCCAGAAGCCGCGCCTCGTGCACCGCCTCGACAAGGAAACCTCCGGCTGCCTGCTGGTCGCCAAGACGCGGTTTGCCGCCTCACAGCTGACCGGCTCGTTCCGCTCGCGCTCGGCGCGAAAGATCTACTGGGCGATGGTCGCGGGCGTGCCGAAGCCGAAGCAGGGGCGGATTTCGACGTTCCTCGCCAAGGAAGAGCGCGAGGACGATTCATTCATGCGCATCGCCGAGCATGGCGACGAAGGCGCAAGCCACGCCGTGACCTACTACGCGGTGGTGGAGACGGCCGCGCAAAAACTTGCCTGGGTCTCGCTGAAACCGGTGACCGGCCGCACCCATCAGCTACGTGCGCATATGGAGCATATCGGCCATCCGATTGTGGGCGATCCTAAATATTTCGACATCGAGAACTGGGAGCTGCCCGGCGGCATCCAGAACCGGCTGCATCTGCTGGCTCGCCGGATCGTGATCCCGCATCCGCGCGGCGGCCTGATCGATGCGACCGCGCCGCTGCCGCATCATATGCAGCAGTCGTGGAACCTGCTGGGCCTCGATGCCGGAAGATTTGATCCGATCGAGGACGCACCGGAAGAATAGGGGCTTGTCCGCGGGTATCGCGATGACGATATCATCGTGATGAAGGTCGTCGTCGCCGCTCTCGTGCTATCGATCGCTGTGCTTGCACTGGTGACGCCGGTTCATGCGCAGGACCCTTTTGTGTTGTCGCCTCAGCCGAACCTCCTGCCGCCGCCTCCGCCACCTCCGCCGCCGCCAAGGATCGAGGTGCCGAAGATTCCGCAGATGGACGCAGTTCCGCGATCGCCGCGCGCGGCGCTGCCGCGGCGCGGCTCGTTCAGCGATCGGATACAGAGCTGTCTGGAGGAGGGCTCGGCGATGGGCCTCGGGCCAAACGAACGCGCGGCCTATTCGCGCTCGTGCGCGAACAGCAGGTAGCCGTCGGGGCTACGGCCTTACCTCAATCCCGCGTTCAGCTTCTCCAGCGCGCCTTGTCCAGGGCACAGGTCCTTGGCATTGAGCTGATTGAGCGGCGTCTCGACCGTCTCGAAGCTCGCATGCAGGTCGTCGGCGTCAGGCTCGATATAGAGCAACCCTGTCACCACTTCGCCCTTCGCCGCGCGCCGTTGCAGGAAGTTCTGCGCGGCCAGGCGGTCCTTCGGATCGTAATCGTTGTTCAGCTTGCGCAGGCGGATCGCCGAGCCGTCGTGCTGCTGCACGGTGATCACCTTGCCCGGCTCGTAGTCGACGGTGATCGCCGCGCGGCCGATCATGATGTCGAGCGCGTTCACCGCCTCGTTGTGCTCGCGCACATAGTCGAAGCTCTTGGTCGAGCCCGCATGGTTGTTGAAGGCGATACAGGGCGAGATTACGTCGATGAAGGCTGCGCCGCGGTGCTGGATCGCTGTCTTGATCAGCGGCACCAGCTGCCCCTTGTCGCCGGAGAACGAGCGCGCGACGAAGGTCGCGCCGAGCTGCAGGGCGATCGCCACGAGGTCGATCGAGGAGTCCGAGTTCAGAACGCCCTTCTTGGATTTCGAGCCACGGTCGGCGGTGGCCGAGAACTGGCCCTTGGTCAGGCCATACACGCCGTTGTTCTCGACGATATAGGTCATGTTGACGCCGCGCCGCATGGCATGGCCGAACTGGCCGAAACCGATCGAGGCACTGTCGCCGTCGCCTGAAACACCCAGATAAATCAGGTCGCGGTTGGCAAGGTTGGCGCCGGTCAAGACCGACGGCATCCGCCCGTGCACCGAATTAAAACCGTGGCTCTGGCCGAGGAAGTAGTCGGGCGTCTTCGACGAGCAGCCGATGCCGGAGATCTTCGCCACCCGGTGCGGCTCGATCGACAGCTCGAAGCAGGCCTCGATGATCGCTGCCGAGATCGAGTCGTGGCCGCAGCCGGCGCACAGCGTCGAGGTCGACGCCTCGTAGTCGCGGCGGGTGAAACCAAGCTTGTTGGTCGGCAGCGACGGATGATGGAACTTCGGCTTGGTCAGATAGGTCATGAGACGGCCTTGCGGAGCGGGCGGACTTTCAGCGTGTCGAGCCGGTCGCCGACGGCGCCGACGATGAAGCGCGCGGTGATCGGCGTGCCGTCATAATGCAGGATTGGCACCAGCCGCACCGGGTCGATGCCGAGCTCGTTGACGATCAGCGAGCGCATCTGGGAGTCGCGGTTCTGCTCGACCACGAACACGAAGTCGTGGTCGGCGATGAAGCTCGCCACGTCCTGGTGGAACGGGAAGGCGCGGATGCGCAGCATGTTGAGGTGATGGCCGTCGGCGGCCAGCGTTTCCACCGCCTCGTTCATCGCCGGCGACGTCGAGCCGTAGTAGATCACGCCATAGCGCGTCGGCTTGGTGGCATCCCGGCGCAGCGGCTTCGGCAGATACTCTTTCGCGGTGTCGAGCTTGCGCAGCAGACGCTGCATGCCCTCGACGTACGACGCACCCTGTTCGCTGTAGCGCGCGCGGCTGTCGTGGGAGGTGCCGCGGGTGAAGAACGCGCCTTTCTCCGGATGCACGCCCGGATAGGTGCGGTAGGGGATGCCGTCGCCGTCCACGTCCATGTAGCGGCCGAAGTCCGTAGCCTTGTCCAGTTCCTCCGCCGACAGCACCTTGCCGCGGTCGTACTGGCGCTTGTCGTCCCAGGTCAGCGGCTGGCACAGCCGGTGGTTCATGCCGATGTCGAGATCGATCATCACGAACACCGGGGTCTGCAGCCGGTCCGCGAGGTCGAAGGCGGCGGCGCCGAACTCGAACGTCTCGGCCGGATCCTCCGGGATCACCAGCGCGTGCTTGGTGTCGCCGTGCGAGGCATAGGCGCAGGCAAGGATGTCGCACTGTTGCGTGCGGGTCGGCATGCCGGTCGAGGGGCCGGCGCGCTGCACGTCGAACACCACGGCCGGGATTTCGGCAAAGTAGGCAAATCCCAGAAACTCCTGCATCAGCGAGATGCCGGGGCCGGAGGTTGCGGTGAACGCCCGTGCGCCGTTCCAGGCCGCACCGATCACCATGCCGATCGAGGCCAGCTCGTCCTCGGCCTGGACGATCGCGTATTTCGCCTGTCCGGTCGCCGGGTCGTGGCGAAACTTCTTGCAGTAGCTCGCGAACGCTTCGGCGAGCGACGACGACGGCGTGATCGGATACCAGCCGCAGACCGTGGCGCCGCCATAGACCGCGCCAAGCGCGGCAGCGGCGTTGCCTTCCAGCAGGATCTTGTTGCCGACGTCGTTGGCGCGCTTGATGCGCAGCCCGATCGGCTTCAGGTTGGCCTTCGCCCAATCCTTGCCCAGGTGCAGCGCATGGACGTTCGGCGGGATCAGCTTGTCCTTGCCGCGGTACTGCTCGCCGATCAGCTTTTCGACCACGTCAAAATCCATGCCGAACAGCTCGGACAGCACACCGAGACAGATGATGTTCTTGAACAGCTGCCGCTGGCGCGGGTCGGTGTATTCCTTGTTGCAGATCTGGGTCAGCGGCACGCCGATGACATTGATGTCGGTGCGCATCTTGCCGGGCGGCAGCGCGCGGGTGTTGTCATAGAGCAGGTAGCCGTCCGGCTCGATCGAGGCGACGTCGGCATTGAACGTCTGCGGGTTCATCGCCACCATGAAGTCGGTGCCGCCGCGTGCGCCGAGGTAGCCTTTGCTCGAGACGCGGATCTCGTACCAGGTCGGCAGACCCTGGATGTTCGACGGGAACACGTTGCGGGGCGCGACCGTCACGCCCATGCGCATGATCGCGCGCGCGAACATCTCGTTTGCCGACGCCGAGCCGGAGCCGTTGACGTTGGCGAAGCGGATGACGAAATCGTTGACGGCTTCTATCGGCATGCCGGTCCTGCGTGAGTCATTTCGAGATAGAACTTGCTCATGTCCCAGGCGCCGGTCGGGCACCGCTCGGCGCACAGGCCGCAGTGCAGGCAGACGTCCTCGTCCTTCACCATCACGCGGCCGGTCTTGAGGCCGTCCGCAAGATAGAGTGCCTGATGCTTGTCCTTGGCCGGCGCCCGCAAGCGCTGCCTGAGGTCGTCCTCCTCGCCGTTGTCGGTGAAGGTGATGCAATCCATCGGGCAGATGTCGACGCAGGCGTCGCATTCGATGCACAAGGGCGTCGTGAACACGGTCTGCACGTCACAGTTCAGGCAGCGTCCGGCCTCGGCGAGCGCCAGGTTCGGATCGAAGCCAAGCTCGACCTCCGCCTTGATGTCGGCCAGCGCGATCTTGTTCTCGCGATGCGGCACGGCGTAGCGCTCATCGAGCGCGATCTCGTTTTTGTAGGACCACTCGTGGATGCCCATTTTCTGGCTCATCAGCGTGGTGCCGGGCAGGGGACGGTGGGTGATGTCCTCGCCGTTGAGCAGCTTGTCGATCGAGACCGCGGCCTCGTGGCCGTGCGCGACCGCCCAGATGATGTTCTTCGGGCCGAACGCCGCATCGCCGCCGAAGAAGATCTTTGGATGCGATGAGCGGAACGTGGTCTCGTTGACGACTGGCATGCCCCATTGATCGAAGTCGATACCGATGTCGCGTTCGATCCAGGGAAATGAGTTCTCCTGACCGACCGCGACCAGCACATCGTCGCATTCGAAGGTCTGGTCCGGCTCGCCGGCATTGACCAGCTTGCGGCGGCCCTTGGCGTCGTACTCGGCCTTGACCTTCTCGAACACCATGCCGGTCAGCTTGCCGTCCTTGAGCAGGAACTCCTTCGGCACGAGGAAATTGTGGATCGGAATGCCCTCGCGCGCGGCGTCTTCCTTCTCCCAGGGCGAGGCCTTCATCTCCTCGAAGCCGGAGCGGACGATCACCTTCACATCGGCCCCGCCGAGGCGGCGCGCCGAGCGGCAGCAGTCCATGGCGGTGTTGCCGCCGCCGAGGACGATGACCCGCTTGCCGATCTTGTCGGTGTGGCCGAACGAGACGTTGGACAGCCAGTCGATGCCGATGTGGATGTTGGCCGCGGCCTCCTTGCGGCCGGGAATGTCGAGATCGCGGCCGCGCGGTGCGCCCGAGCCGACGAAGATCGCGTCGAACCCCTGGCCGAGCAGCTTCTTCATGCTGTCGATGTATTCGCCGCCGCGGAACTCGACGCCGAGATCGAGGATGTAGCCGCACTCCTCGTCGATCACGCTGTCGGGCAGGCGAAACTTCGGGATTTGCGAGCGGATCATGCCGCCGGCGCGCTTGTCGCCGTCGAACACGACGCATTCGTAGCCGAGCGGGGCAAGATCGCGCGCGACCGTGAGCGAGGCGGGGCCGGCGCCGACCAGGGCGATGCGTTTGCCGTTCTTTGTCTTCGCTGGTTGCGGCAGTCGCGACCTGATGTCGTCCTTGTAGTCGGCGGCGACGCGCTTCAGCCGGCAGATCGCGACCGGCTCGTCCTCGACGCGCACGCGCCGGCAGGCCGGCTCGCATGGACGGTCGCAGGTGCGCCCGAGGATCCCGGGAAACACGTTGGACTTCCAGTTGATCATGTAGGCGTCGCTGTAACGCCCCGCTGCGATCAGTCTGATGTACTCAGGAACAGGCGTATGGGCAGGACAGGCCCACTGACAGTCGACCACTTTGTGAAAGTAGTCGGGGGCCGCAATATTGGTCGGTTTCATTCCCACCTCATCCGCGCGGCAGCGGACGTCGCGCCACACGGTCCACTAGTTTCCCCGGTCCGCCGAAGCGGTTCTCGTTATTTCTTGCAGTCGGACATTGAAGCATTGAATTAGAACTATTCAATATGAGGCGAGAGGCCATGGAAAGTCATTTCTGCTTGATTCTGTTGCAGAATTAGTGCTGCAACGCACAAACGCCGTGGTTCAGGAGCAGTCTGTCACCCATGCGGGATTTGTTTGAGCAAGGCGCGGACGGCGCAGGCGCCGACCCCAATGAATCAGCCCGCCGGACGGCACGGCCGACCTTGGTCCGTCGTTTTTTCACCACGGTCGCCACCACTGAGGTTCCGGAAGGCTTCGCGGTCACGCTGGACGGCAAGGCGATGCGCACGCCTGGGCGACGCCTGCTGGCTGTGCCGAGGCGCGCGATTGCCGACGCCTTGCGCACCGAATGGGATGGGCAGGTCGAGACCATCGATCCCGCACGCATGCCGCTGACGCGGCTGACGAACAGCATCGTCGACGGCGTTGCCGACCGGCGCGACGAGGTGGCCGCCGACGTCCTTGAATATCTGGGCTCCGATCTCCTGTTTTACCGCGCGGGCGGCCCCGCGGGTCTGGTTGCCAGGCAGGGCACCGAGTGGGACCCGGTGGTGCGCTGGGCCGCCGATGAGCTTGGGGCGCGCTTCGTGCTGGCGGAGGGGATCGTGCATACGCGCCAGCCCGACCACGCCATCGCCGCGGCACGCGCGGCGGTCCCTCAGGATGCCTGGATCCTCGGCGCGCTGCATTCGATCACGACCCTGACCGGTTCGGCGCTGTTGGCATTGGCGCTGTTGCGCCGGCTCCGGGATGCCGACGCGATCTGGCGTGCAGCGCATGTGGACGAGGATTGGAATTTCGAAACCTGGGGCTTTGACGATCTCGCCATGTCCCGCCGGGCCGCACGCGAAGCCGAGTTCAGGGTGGCAGCGCTCGTGCTCGACGCCATGGCCACTTAGGAGCGGGGCAGGACCCCGCCGCTTTCGTCGCGAAGTCCGAACACGCGCTGGGGTTTTGCAAGACCGGCGACGGGGAATTCGCCGATATCCATCCAGTCACCCTCGGCGTGGTTCGCAAACTCCGGCGAGGCCAGCATCGTGCGGCCAAGTCCGCCGGTGAGCCGCTCGAGCCGGGCGGCCAGATTGACCGCAGGTCCGATGCAAGTGAAGTCGAGGCGGGTGCTGCCGCCGATATTGCCGTACAGCACGTCGCCGACATGCAGGGCCAGGCCGAAATTCAGCCCTTCGACTGCCCCGGCATCGCAGGGCACGAGCGATTTGACCGCGGCACGCGCTTCTCGCGCGGCGCCGAGGACCTTGCCGCAAATCTCGCCCTCGTCGCTGCGATCGTCCGCGGTCGGAAACACCGCAAGCAATCCGTCGCCCATGAATTTGAGCACCTCGCCGCCGGCTTTCAGGATCGAAGGCACCTGGCAATCGAAGTAGCGATTGAGCACCTCGACGACGACGGTCGGCGGCAGCCGATCCGACAATGCGGTGAAGCCGCGCAGGTCGGACAGCCAGATCACGGCATGCAGCATATCGGCGTGGCCGCGCCGGATCTGACCGGCAAGAATGCGCGCCCCGGCGCGGTTGCCGACATAAGTGTTGAGCAGCGTGATCGCGGTGCGCTGCAGCGTGCGCACTTCCGCCACCCGCGCCAGCGCCGGCATGATCTTCGCGAGTGCGCCGATATCGCCGTCGCTGAAGCCCGCCAGTTCCTTCGTCTGCGTCGAAACCACGTGAACCGAGCCATCGGTAAAGACGAGCGGGAATGCAAGGTAATCGGTGATGCCTTGACCGCGCAGCTCCTCGAGCACCAACGAGTTCAACGGCGCATTTTGTGTCAGCCGGTGCCGGACCATCTCCATGGTTCTGATGGCGGTGTGCAGCGGGCTTGTCTGAAATTCTTCCGTGTCGGGCAGCGTGAAATTCGCTTCGCCAACCTCGACCGCCTGTCCCAGCCGCCAGATGAAACTCCGGCCGAATACGTCCGGATGCAGCGTGCGAACGAAGACACCGACGCGCCAGATTGGAATTCCGAATGCAACCAGTCGATCGCACAGCTCGGCTAACACCTGATCGGGGCCGACCGCGGACCGGGCGCCATCGACCAGCCAGTCCATGATTTCCTGCAGGCGATCCGCCGACATGATGCAAGGTTCCAGATGCTCTCGCGCAGGCGCAGCTCAGCCGGCGCGCCCGCTGCATCCGCATACCATAGCGTGCGGACAATTTGCGGCGGCAGCGCCAGCTTGTGTCAGGAGTCCTTGATCGGGATCGTGTCGGTCTCGTGCGGCGCGGCGTGCTCGTAGGAGGTGATGGCCTCGCCGGTCGATGCCCGATTCTGCTTCAGCGTCTGCGGGGCGCGGTCTCGCATGGCGATCAGGTGCGCAAGGAACGTCGCGCCGAGGCCGGAGAACTTGTCGAGTTCGTCAGCCGGCGGTGGCGCGTCCTGGGAGACCGGCACGAGCGCACGGCTGCGCCGCGCCTCGAGGCGGGCAAGAGCGGCCGACACCAGTTCTGAGAATCTGGTCGGCCCAAATCTGTTAGAATCGGGTCTGGGCGATCCAGATCTGGAAGGGTCTTGGGCCATGCCCGATTAGACCAGCAATCCATGCAAATGTTCCGCGCAGTTGCACGGCATGGTTAGGCTGGCGTTAACGCTCTTGCCACCGCGAGTTGTGGAGGTTGTGGAGGCCCATAGGGACCGATTCAGCTTCGCTGAATCGGTCCCGTCCGCTCATCTATTGTTTGGGCATGATCTATTCCGAAAACCGGTGTCCACTTTTCGGGATCATGCCCCCGCCGCAAATCCTGCATGGTTAAGACATCTTTAATCGGCATTTGCGAGCAAGTTTGCGGGCTCGGAATCGGGCCCAGGAGCGTATTGCGCAAATGAGAGCCGCCGGATTGGCACTGGCCTGCGTCGTTGTTGGCGGCGCCACGGTCATTGGCTACCTGGCCGCGGACCGCGATGCTTTCGCGGCCCTGCGCGCGCTCGACTTTTTCGAGCTCGCCTACAATTCGTCCGAGGCCAAGGTCTATCCGCAGGCCAACCGTGACGGCAAATACGATCGCATGGCGCCGCTTAGGACCGAGCGGGCGGATGTCGAACCCGTGCTGCAGCGAGGCGACTCGCTGCGGCAGAGCTATGCCGCCGTCGATCCGGCCGCCACGCCGGCCCAACCGATCACCGAACCGGCACCCATGCCGAAGCCGCGGCCGAAGGTGCAGCTGCTGCGGCGGCTGCCAGCGTCCTACACGCTGCTCAGCGATATGCAGATCGATGCGATCAAGACGCGGCTGAAGCTCACAGCCGAGCAGGAGCGCAACTGGCCGCCAGTGGAGGCCGCGCTGCGCGGTTTGGCGACGCGCCTGCACGATATGAAGAAGGGCGGCGAAGCACCGACGGATTTGTCGCCGGACAGCGACGAGCTTGTCCGCCTGAAGGCCGCAGCCACGCCGTTCTTTGCACAGCTCAATGCAGACCAGAAGCGCGAGCTGAAAATGCTCGCCCACTTGATCGGGCTTAGCAAGGTTGTGGCGCAGCTCTAGCCGGCGCGCTCAAGATGCTGTCGGAACGAGAACTTCGACAAGTCGACCGCTGCTCCGCCGAGTGTGATCACCTTCTCGTCGAGAGCCATTTGCGCAAGCACGTCGCCGATTCCCGCCGAATGCTTGAAGCCGTGGCCTGAACAGGGTGACGCGATGATGATGCGATCGTGCTCGGGGTGGCGGTCGATGATGAAGCGGGCGTCTTCGACGCAGGTGTAAAGGCAAACCTTGGTCTTGAGCGGCACCGGCATCAGCGCCGGGAAATAGGGCGCGACATAGGTTTCGTACATCGCCTCCGTTTCCGCAGCAGACACGGTGCGATCGACGGATTGCGGCGTGGTCGCGTCGACATATTGCGCGGTCGCGAGCTTGATCCCCTCATCGGCAGCACCCACCGCCGGAAAGCCGTAGATTCCCTGCGGTGCCGGCAGCTGCCAGACATACACCGGGAAGTTTTCGGGCCGGAAGCTCTCGAAGCTGCCGTCCTGTGCGCGAAACCAGTAGAGCACCTGCCGTCGAACGGTGAACGGCGTCCGCTGGGCGCCGCCAAGCAGGCCGGGAAGCCAGGAGCCCGCCGCGACGACGATGCGTCGCGCCGTATAAGTCGCTCGCGCCGTCTTGACGTGCACGAACGCATCGCGCTGCTCGAAGCCCAGAACCTCTTCATTGGTGTGAACGGCAGCCCCGTTTGCTTCCGCCAGCTCGAGTTGGGTCTGCACGCAGGCTTCGGGGCGGACGAACCCACCCACCTTGTCGAAATAGGCGGTATCGTCGTCGCGCAGATTGAAGGCGGGAAACCGCCGCTTCGCCTCCGCTCCGGTCATCGTCTCGTACGGCACCTTGGCCGCTTCGGCCGCCTTGATCGTCGTCTGCAGAAACCCCGGGATTCCGTGCCCCGTGGAGCGCTTGCCTTCGCCCGAGATGACGAGCAGGCCGTTTTGCGTCAGCAGATGCCGCCCGGTCTTTTGCTCGAGCTCGCGCCAGATCTCGTGCGAACGGTGAGCGAACACCGAGTATTCCGGACCTTCGCCACAGGCGATACGGGTGATCCTGGTATCGCCGTGCGACGAGCCGAACTCGTGCGGCGGCTTGAACTGATCGATGCCAAGGACGGCAGCGCCACGCGAGCTGAGCTGATAGAGGGTTGCAGACCCCATGGCCCCGAGGCCGAGGACAATGGCGTCGAAAATCCTGTCGTCCATGATCGATCCTGCTCGCATCCGCCGGCTGGTCTGCCGGTTCTACCAAGGCCGAACGCGTCAGCACAGGCCACGAGGTTAATGAGCCGTTTACGGCGTTCGGGCTAGCTTGCCACCTGAAAGGCCCGCTCATGCCCGCCGTCATCACCCCAGCCAGCGCGCTGTCGCAGCTCGCGGCCGCGTCGGAGGCAGCACCCGAGCTCGTCCTGCAGACGGGCACGGTGATCGACGCGCGCGTGCTGGCCGTTCGCGACAACCTCGCGCGCATCCTGATTGCTGGACTTACGATGGAGGTCCTGACGGAGGTCGCGCTGCAGCCCGGTGCGAACCTGAAGCTTGCCGTCTCCCAGACCGCGGAAGGCATCGTGCGCCTGGCGGTGGTGACGTCCGGCGCGGCCACGACGGGGCAGGCGGGTGCACCGCCAGCGAATGGACCTGGCGCGGTGTCTGCGCCTTCGACGGCGTCGAACATCGGCGCGACGGCGCAGGCGTCACTGCCGCAGGTTTCCTCGGCGTCGCTGGTGCCTGCAAGTCCGGAGGCGCTCGCCGTCTCGCAAGCCGTCCAGGCGTCCGCGCCGCGGCAGGCGAGCCTTGCGCCGCTGTTCGCAAATCTTCCCGTGATCGTCGCGTCGAAAGACGTGCCGCAACAGGTCCAGACCGCGGCCACGCAGCTTCTCGCAACACGGCCGCCACTCGACAGCGCACTGACCGCCGACGATCTCCGCCAGGCGTTCCAGAAGTCGGGCCTGTTTCTTGAAGCGACGCTCGCGCGCGGTGCCGCACCGGCTGCGGGCACACCCGACCTGAAGGCCGCACTGGTCGTATTCAAGCAGGTTCTCTCCACCTGGCTCGGACAGACTGGCGCTGCTGCACAATCTCCATTGCCGGCGTCACCAGCGGTGGTGCCTACGGCGGCTGCGACATCGCAACCGCTCTTGCAGGCCCAAGTCTTGCCGACCCAAGTGCCGGCGCAGACGGTTCCGCCAACCGCTGCCAATGTGATTGCGCAGGCGCTCGCTCCCGCTCTCGCGCAGAACGCCGCCCGTGCCACTGTCGCGCAAGCGCAGGATGCCGTCCGGACTCAAACCGCTGCGCAAACGCCCCCAACGCTGCCGCAGGTGGCTGCTCGCGAGCCTGCCGAGATGTCCGTCGCGGTCGCAAGGTCAGCCATGCAGGCCGCAACCCAAGGCACGACCGCGTTGCTGCGCGAACCTGCGCCTCAGCCAGCCGACGATCCCGCCGCCAAGGCTTCCGCGCATCCGCCGGCCCAAATGAACGCCGCGCGGCCGCCATCTGAGCCCGCACCGCCATTTCGTGGAGCCACGCCATCGCCGCAGCCGATCGCACTGCCGTCGCTTGCCGTCGATGCATCGCCCGCAAATATGGGGCGCGAGCTGCTCGACCAGACCGACGCGGCGCTGGCGCGGCAGACGCTGTTGCAAGTCGCTTCGCTGCCGGATCGCCCCGAGCTCAACGGCGCCAACCAGAACAATCAGGCCCGCTGGAGTTTCGAGATTCCGTTCGCGACGCCGCAGGGTACGGCGATGGCCCAGTTCGAGATCGCGCGCGACGGTGGCAACGACGTCGAAGCCGCATCATCCTCGCGTGTCTGGCGTGCGCGCTTCACCCTCGACGTCGAGCCGGCGGGGCCGGTGCATGCGCTCGTCTCGCTGATCGGCGACAAGACCGCGGTGCGGATGTGGGCCGAACGCCCGGAGACCGCAGCACAACTCCGCGCCAACACCGACGCGCTCGGCCACGCGCTGCGTCAGGCTGAGCTGGAGCCCGGCGACATTCTGGTCGGAGAGGGTGCGCCGCCGCAGCCAAAACCGCGCGCCGGCCGCTTCCTGGATCGCGCCACATGACCGCCAGGACGGACATCCAGCTCGCAGTCGCACTGCACTACGACAAGAAGGGCGCACCGCGCGTCGTCGCCAGAGGCAAGGGCACGATCGGCGAAAAGATCATCGAGGTGGCCAAGGCCAACAACATCCCGATCGAGGAAAACGAGGTGTTGGCCGGCGCGCTATCGAACGTCGAAATCGGCGACGAGATCCCGCAGGAGCTTTACAAGGCTGTCGCGGAGGTTCTGATCTTCGTACTGCGGCTGTCGGGCAGGGTGCGGTAGGGCGCCTAGGGCGTGTCTCATAAACAATTGAGAGACGGCTGGCGGATGTCCGCTTTGCACGTAAGAGCGGCCGAACAGCGGACATCCTTGATCGGCGGCAAAGGGCCAGTTGCGGACTGCAGGATTAGCTTGCAATTGCCTCGAAGGCGGCCGAGCATCATCAGGAAAGCGACGCAAATTCGTAAAGGTCAATGTTTCGCAATCTGCTGACCCTCATCGGTCTTGCCTTCGTGACGCTCACCCAGCACGCGCGGGCCACGGATGATCTTCTGGTCGACGGCGTGCCGCTTCCGGCTGATGCAAGCATTGCGGCGCCCATTGCGTCATCCACGACCGTTCAGCAGCGATGGAGCGGCGTTTGGGTCGGGGCCTGGGACGGCAGAATCAGGCACATCCTGCTGGTCGAATCGGTCGGCGAGGACGGTGCCGCGCGGGTCGTTTACGCCATCGGGGACAATCCCAGCATTCCGCGGAGCTGGAGGCGCCTCGAAGCGATTGTGTCCGAGCGTGCGCTCAAAGTGATCAATGCGCCGTTCTCGGCAACGTACGACATGACCGAAGACGGAGGTTTGAAAGCAGAGTTCAAGCTGGGCCGCATCACCAGTCGTGCGAGAATGACAAAAGCCGACTTCGAGTCGTTGAGGAGGCCCGATGCGGCTGTTGCGTGGACGCGCGGCAAATCCGAACTCTTGCAGACTGATCTGATCGAAGACGACAAGCCGGTCCGCCTCGAGGTGGTGATCTTCAAGCCGCCGGGAACGGGACCTTTCCCACTTGCTGTGCTCAACCACGGCTCGACCGGCTACGGTCGAAACCCGGCGTTGTTCACGGAAACGCGGGTCGCCACCGACCTTGCTGATTTTTTGAATGAGCGCGGCTGGATGGTGGCCTTTCCGCACCGCCGCGGCCGCGGCAAGTCTGATGGGCGCTATGACGAAGGCTTCGCGGAGAACCGCATGTCGGGATATATTTGCGACACCGACATCACGCTGAGTGGCGCGGCTCGGGCGTTGAGCGATGTCGAGGGCGCGATCACCGCTCTTCGGCGCCGGCAAGATGTTGCGCCGACCCCGCTCCTCATCGGCGGCGTGTCGCGAGGCGGCATACTGTCGGTCGCCTATGCGGGGCGGCATCCGGCTCAGATATTCGGGGTGATCAACTTTGTAGGCGGCTGGCTTGGCGAAGGTTGCCAGACAGCAAGCGCGGTCAATAAGATACTGTTCGAAAGGGGCGCCACCTACCCGCGACCGATCATCTGGCTGTATGGTCGCAGCGACACGTATTACTCGATAGCTCACAGCCGCGACAATTTTTCCGCTTTCGAGAAGGCGGGCGGCCAAGGCGAATTCTACGAATTTGATATGCCGCCCCTTCAGGGACACTTGGTTTTGAACCGCCCGGACCTGTGGTCAGTGCCGATCGATCGCTATCTGAAATCGCTCGGTGCTGAGGAAAAGCATTAGCGGCGAGCCTCTGCATGACAACAGCGGCAACATCCGCTTTGGGTCAAAAGCTGAAAGGCTCGGCACATTAAGTCCGGTTTGTCCCTGAAAGCCGGACCTCGATCTACAAATTAATGAGTACACGACGCCCTACGCCGGCATCCTGCTCGAGCACGAAATCCCGTGCCGCGACGAGGTGCGCCGTCAGCGTCGCCACCGCGTCGTCAGTCCGCTTTGCACGGCAGGCGGCGACGATGGCGCGATGGTCGGCGAGCCAGCGCTTGCGTTGCTTCGGCAGCGCGCGGTGCGCTGCTGCGTAGAGGTCGCTGGTCGTTCTTAGAGACCGGATCATCTCGATCTGCCGGTTGTGGCCGGACGGTCGATACAGCGCCTCGTGAAACGCCCAGTCGCCGTCGTTCCACTCCGGCGTCGCCGCATCGATCTCGGCGCGCCGGCGCACGCGCTCGATGCGGTCGAGATCGATGTCGCTCATGCGCGGCATCGCGAGGCTAAGGCAATTGCCCTCGAGCAGGACGCGCAGGTGATAGATTTCCGCGACCTCGTCGCGCGAAAGCTGCGTGACCTGGGCGCCGCGGTTGGTGGCAATGGTGACGAGGCCTTCGGCCTCCAGCAGCCGCAGCGCGTCGCGCACCGGAATCCGGCTCATGGCAAAGCGCGCGGCGAGGTCTTCCTGCCGCAGCAGCGTTCCGGGCGTCGTTTCGCCGGAAAGAATTTCCGCGCGCAGCGCCGCCGCAATCGTTTCCGGTGCGGTTCCCTGGCGCTGGCGTGGGGTTCGTGTTGACGCGGGCATGGCTTTATGTATCCATGTATACAAAATTGGTCAAGACAAGGATGTCCCCCATGGCCGGCAAGGAGCACCGCTATCGCCCGACCGTGGTCTGGACCGGCAACACCGGCGCAGGCACGGCAGGCTACAAGTCCTATGAGCGAGCGCACGTCATCGGCGCACCGGGCAAGGCCGACATCGCCGGCTCGTCGGACGCGGGCTTCCGCGGCGACGCCGGCCGCTGGAATCCGGAGGACCTGTTCGTCGTCTCCACGTCGACCTGCCACATGCTCTGGTACCTGCATCTGTGCGCGGTGAACGGCGTCGTCGTGCTCGACTATCGCGACGATCCGGAGGGCCTGATGATCGAGGAGGCCGACGGCAGCGGCGCCTTCGCGCGCATTGTCCTGAAACCCCAGGTCAAGCTATCGGCCGCATCAGACGAGGCGAGGGCGCGCGAGCTGCATCATGAGGCGCACAAGATGTGCTTCATCGCCAACTCGGTGAAATGCGAGATTGCGACTGAGCCGGTGTTCAGCCGCTGGGGTCCAGACTCAATTGATTAGAGCCAGAATGCCAGGCGGCAACGAGGCACAGGGCTGAGAAGTAGTTCCGAGCGAGTTTGTCGTAGCGCGTTGCGATGCGCCATCGCGCTATGATGTGGGAGCCTACGACACGCCGCCTAGACTAGCGTGCCTGCTCGCGGCGCCGGTGAAGCATCCGAGACCGGTCGCGAGCAGCGGCTCGCACAACCGCGGGCCACCGATCATTTCGACCGCCATGGGGTCATCCGCGGTATCCAGCGCGGGACGGCGGCGCGGAACGCCTCGTACTCACTCCCAAACGTCTGCTCGAGCGTGGGTTCTTCGTACGCCACGACGAAGGCGTGGAAGGCGAGCCAGAGCAGCGCGCCGTAGACGATGAGGCGCCAATCGCCCATCAGCACCGCTTGACCCAGGATGATGGCAACGACCGCGACGTATATTGGATTACGCACATAACGGTAGAGACCGGTCACCACGAGATTCCGCGTCGGCGCGATGGGCGCGGGGGTGCCGAGACCCTGCAGCGCGAAACGCGCAAATGCGTCAACGAGCCCAGGCACGCCTGCGAGAATCATGATCGCGCCGATGCCGCGCGTCAGCTCCAGACCAAGGAACGGCGGCCGGAGTTGCCAACCCGTGATCGACCATGGAACGAGCCCCGCCAGCGTACATGGGGCGACCACGAAGAAAACCGCCGAGCCCAGGGCGGCAATGGTTCGTTGCACGGCGGTTCCCGACACGCGCTGCGAGCTCATTCCAAGCTCCCCTTCATGGTTTCCCGTCGTCATCCGGGGGCCGACACGCTCGCCATGTTATCCCAAAGCGGAAACCGCGCACGACCAAAGCCGGAATGCCACGGCGGCAACGAGGCACAGGGCTAAGAAGCAGGCGGTAGCTTCGCCCGATCGCATGCTCCCATGCGGGCCACGAAATCACCCTATCCGGCCATTTTCCGCCCGCCAAATCCCGTGCTAAGCGAGGTGGAAAGCACGTTGTTTCGGCGGCCTCTCCGGGTTGCCGCAAGGGTAGGGCACGCAATGAAACACATCCTCGAAGCGCTCGACGAACGCCGCGCCAACGCCAAGCTCGGCGGCGGCGAGAAGCGCATCGCCACCCAGCACGAGCGCGGCAAGCTGACGGCGCGCGAGCGCATCGAGCTGTTGCTCGACAAGGGCTCGTTCGAGGAGTTCGACATGTTCGTCGAGCACAGGTCGAGCGAATTCGGCATGGAGAAGTCGAAGGTGCCGGGCGACGGCGTCGTCACCGGCTGGGGCACGGTGAACGGGCGCAAGATATTCGTGTTCGCCAAGGATTTTACCGTGTTCGGTGGCTCGCTGTCGGAGACCCATGCGCAAAAGGTCACCAAGCTGCAGGACATGGCCATGAAGGCGCGCGCACCGATCATCGGCCTTTACGATGCGGGCGGCGCGCGCATCCAGGAGGGTGTTGCCGCGCTCGCAGGCTATTCCTACGTGTTCCGCCGCAACGTCATTGCCTCGGGCGTGATTCCGCAGATCAGCGTCATCATGGGCCCGTGCGCCGGCGGCGACGTCTACTCGCCGGCGATGACCGACTTCATCTTCATGGTGAAGAACACGAGTTACATGTTCGTCACCGGCCCTGACGTGGTGAAGACGGTGACCAACGAAGTCGTCACGGCCGAGGAGCTCGGCGGGGCGTCGGTACATGCGACGAAATCGTCGATTGCGGATGGCGCCTACGACAACGACGTCGAGACGCTATTGCAGATGCGCCGGCTGATCGACTTCCTGCCGTCGAACAACACCGATGGTGTTCCTGAATGGCCGAGCTTCGACGACATCGAGCGGGTGGAGATGTCGCTCGACACGCTGATCCCGGACAATCCGAACAAGCCGTACGACATCAAGGAGCTGATCCTGAAAGTCGCGGACGAGGGTGACTTCTTCGAGATCGCCGAGACGTTCGCGAAAAACATCGTCACCGGCTTCGGTCGCGTCGCCGGCCGCACCGTCGGCTTCGTCGCCAACCAGCCGATGGTGCTGGCGGGCGTGCTCGACTCGGACGCCTCGCGCAAGGCCGCGCGCTTCGTCCGCTTCTGCGATGCCTTCAACATCCCGATTGTGACCTTCGTCGATGTGCCGGGCTTCCTGCCCGGCACCGCGCAGGAGTATGGCGGCCTGATCAAGCACGGCGCAAAACTCTTGTTTGCCTATTCGCAATGCACGGTGCCGCTGGTGACCGTCATTACACGTAAAGCCTATGGCGGCGCCTTCGACGTCATGGCCGCCAAGGAGATCGGCGCCGATGTCAACTACGCCTGGCCGACGGCGCAGATCGCCGTGATGGGCGCCAAGGGCGCTGTCGAGATCATCTACCGTCAGGACCTCAACGACCCCGACAAGATCGCCGCACGCACCAAGGAATACGAAGACCGCTTCCTGTCGCCGTTCGTCGCCGCCGAGCGCGGCTACATCGACGACGTTATCATGCCGCATTCAACCCGCCGCCGGATCGCCCGGGCGCTCGCCATGCTGCGCGACAAGAAGGTCGAGATGCCGGCCAAGAAGCACGATAATCTGCCGCTGTAGAACGAGGTGTGACCATGCCCCACTTCCTCACCGTGCGTGCCACAGTCACCGATGCATCGAAGCGCAAAGCGTTCGATGAATGGTACTCGAAGGAGCATCTGCCGGACGCAGCGAAGACCTTCGGCGCGGAGAAGGCCTGGCGGTTCTGGAGTGTCACTGATCCGGCCGTGCATATGGCCACGTATCAGTTTGCCGACCTGTCATCGCTGGAACGCGCCATGAAGGACGATGAGATGAAGCGGTTGGTCGCGGATTTCGACAGCGCTTTCCCCGGTATCCCGCGCACGCGCGAGATCACCGCGCTGGCGGAAGAGTGGGGCAGGGGCTAGCTCGTCATTCCGGGGCGCGCGAAGCGCGAGCCCAGAATCCATAACCCCTGTGCTCATTGCAAGTTGTGCGTCTGTCCGGAGGAGACTCAGGCCCGTCGTCTCGCTGCTGCTGCGGCGTATGGATTCCGGGCTCGGCCCTTTGGGCCGCCCCGGAATGACGGCTCAACTTGAACCCAGCGCCCGTGATACAGACTAAAGCCTGCATCTCCAGCCGGACTCCCCTCATGCGCCGCGCCGCCTGCCTCGTCCTTGCTGCCTTCGTCCTCGCGCTCGCAGCACCTGCGGCCCACGCACTGGAGAACGAGGTCCTGCTCGTCGCCGTGCCGAGGGGCTACAAGATCTACTACGAGAAGAAGGCCGGCAACCAGATCATGACCGAGATGGTGCCGCAGGGTGAGACGGTGAAAAACTGGACCGAGATGGTCACGGTGCAGATCTTTCTCAACATGCGCGACGTGACGCCTGCGCAGTATCGGGCGCGAATCGAGGGGCTTTGGGGCCAGGCTTGTACGGGCAGCGAGTTCGCGAAGGTGAAGGAGGGTGTCGAGCGCGGCTATCCGACGCTCACCTGGTTTCAGAAATGTCCGATGAACAACGCGACCGGCAAGCCGGAGCTGACCTGGATGAAGGCGATCCAGGGGCGCGACAGTTTCTATCTCGTGCAGAAAGCCTACAAGTTCGAGCCGTCGGCCGAGCAGAAGACGCAGTGGGGCGGTTATCTCGACAGCGTGCGCGTCTGCGACACGCGCCTGCCGGACCGGCCCTGCAAATAGCGCGTGACGGCGGCCGAAGAGCGCCCGTCAGCAATCCATCCGCCCGCCCGGACACTTCACCTGCTCCTTCATATCCTTGATGCGCGCGCGGGCGAGGCCTGTGCGGCAGAGCAGATTCATCATCGGCTAGATGGTGCCGCCGCGGTTCGGGCTGCCGCCGATGCGCGAGGTGCATTCCTTGTCGCGGTAGGCCTGCCACGCATCCTGCGCCTCGGTGACGTACTTGCGGTTTTCGTCCTCCGTTGCGGCAAGCAGATCCTGCAGTGTCTTTGCCATTTCGGCGTCCGCCTTCTTCAGATGGTCGCTGGCGCAGCGGTTCATTTCGGCCTGGTTGCGCTCCTTGGCACACAGCGCTGGAATTTGCTCGGCGAGAGCAGCCGAGGCGATACCGACGAGCAACGCGCTTGCAGCAACGAACACGCGGGCAAAGTGGCTGGATGCGGTCATCTGTGTCCTTCTTGCACCGCGAACAGAATAGCAAACCGCGCAGCAAGCGCAGTCGGAACTTTGTCCCAATTCATTCATTCATGGTTCATTCGCTTGCGCCCACCTTGGGAGGGCGCAGTCGGATGAGCGCGACAACGGCTTGCGCGACGCGGGCAAAAGTGGGGCGAGACGCTGAACCCGAACCAGGAGGTCTGTTTGATGGAAAGACGCGAGTTTCTCAAGATTGCGTTGGGCTTCACGGCCGCTGCTGGTGCGATCGCTGCGACGGCCATGACGGCGCAGGCCGCGCCGATGCTTCCCGACGCCGGCGCGGCGAAGCCGCCCGAAGACGCCGCCAAACCGGTCGAGAACGCCGAACAGGGCAAGGCGGAGCCGGCTGCGAAAGAGGAGCACAAGGTCGGCGACACCGACATGAGCTCCCAGTACTGGCGCCGCCGCCGCCGTCGCTATTGGCGTCGTAGCCGTCGCTATTGGCGCCGTCGCCGCCGTCGCGTGTGGCGCCGCGGTCGCTTCATTTACTATTGAGAGCACGCGCGTAACGGTAGTGTCCCGGTTCTAGCGTTCGCATCGCTTGCAGCAACCTCGTTTGCGAACGTTAGAACCATCAGGGACACTAGCAACTTTATGAAGCTTGTGCGCTTTTGGATTTGACGTTCGTACGGCGGACTCGCGGCAATGGTGGTACGAACGTCAAATCCAGCGCAATAGTCTCCCCGTTCCGCCGTAAGGCGGGGCCGGGGAGTGCCGTTACAGCTTCGGCTGCTTGCGGAAGTCGCCGTCGGTGTCGGTCGTGTGCAGGTGCTTCAGTTCGCCGTTCTCGACGACATAGTAGTGTCGGCCGACCGGAGATTTCTCATTGCGTCCGCCCTGAAATACGATCAGGCGGCTGTCCGCTCGCGCGAGCACCGGCTTGAAGCCGCTGTTGTATTTGCGCCAGCCCGAAACATTGAACGGGACCTTCAAGGATTTTCCGGTCTTCAGGTTCACGAGATCCGGCGCCACGCAGGTCGAGCCGCAGGGGAGAAGCACCAGCGCGTGGTGTCCGGCGACGATGGTCTTTCCGTTGAGCGCGGCGCGATAGTTGTCCTGGTAATCCTCCATATACTCGCCCTCGACGACCAGCTCCGCGGTGCGGCCGCGGTAGATCTCGGCGGGAAAGTCCGCGAACCTCAGCTTCGGGTCGGGCAGGGCCAGTTCGGCGCCGATGGCCTGCGAGGTGGCGAGCAGGCAGGCGGCAAACAGCAATCGTTTGAGAGTGGCAGCGAACATGTTCGATCCAAAGGATTTTGATGCCTTTGGTCTTCCGAACAGCCTCAAACGTTCAAATCGCGCTTACTTCAGCCCCGTGCAGCTCGCATAAAACGTCGTCGTCGCAGGCCAGTCCGAGAACACACCGCGCACGCCGACCTGCTTCGCCAGCACGTCGAGAACGGTCAGCGTATCGCCGTCGCGATCGATCGCGGGCTTGATCGAGCGGTGGTAGAAGCCGCCGCCCTTGTCGAGCGGCCCGTCGCGCTCCAGCGACCAGGTGATCAGGCCGAGGCCCGCATCCTTCGCCGCCTTCGCATAGGTGGAGGGAACGATCTCGTTCTTCTCGTTCAGCGCCAGCAGCATGTAGATCGGCGGCGCGAGGATTTTTACACCGGCCTCCGCCATCTCCTTCATGCCGGGTTTCAGCGTTTCCGGCTTGGTGTGGTCGAAGCCCGGCTGCTCATAACGGCCGTCGAGAAAAACCGCCTGTGCGCCGAAGGCGGGTTCGGCCTTGATCCAGTAGAGCACGTCCGCATAGTTGAAGCTCTGCGCGAACACGTTTGTCGCCTCGACGCCGGCGGCCTTGTATTCGTCGAGCATCGCCTGCGCGTATTTCTCCTGGGTGTAGTCGCCGCCGAACGGCATCGGCACTTCGGGTGCCTTCAATTCGGGCGTGAACTTCGCGCCGAGCCCCTTGATCAGCGCGATGCTCTCCGCATGCGTCAGCAAGGTGCCGTTTGCAGCGTAAAGGTCGGTGCGCCACGGCGCGGTGCCGCGCATGTAATCGGCGACATTGGTCGCGTTGGCGTTCGCGGCGTCCATCTTGCCTTGCAGGGTGCGGAATTCGGCCAGCGTGATGTCGCTGGTGCAGCATTTGGCCGAGGCCTTCTTGCCCGTCGCGGAGTCAGCCGGGCTGAAGGCTTGCGAGCATTTCGCGGCAAGCTCCGGCTTGGCGAGGATGTTGGTGGTCGTGTGCAGGTCGCATTGCGCATGGCGGCAGACGAGCTGGCGGTCCTTGGTGAAGGTGACGTCGCATTCGATCACGCCGGCGCCCATACGCGCGGCAGCCTCGTAGGACTCCTTCGTGTGCTCAGGGAACTGCAGTGGTGCGCCGCGGTGGCCGATGGAAAAGTCCGTCTTGCGGAACGGACCGGTGCACTGTTTCAAGGCGGTCTTCAGCGCCCCGTCCTTCATGCGGTCGACGAGATAGAAGGGGCGGGGACCGAGCTGCGGCGGCATGGCCTCTTGCGCCTGCGCGAATGACGCCGAAATGCCCGAGAACGAGCCCAGCAGCATGGCCGCTGCCACAATTGTCGCCTGGTATCGGATCATCTGATGCTCCCCTTGCCGGCCACCATGGCTGTTCGATCATCCCCCTGTGGCGGGCGTTTGTCATCGGCCTTCGATTCGCTAACGGACGCCTGAATACATTGAGAAAAAGGCCAAAGGTCATATTGCCAAGCGCGTTTGCCGGTGCCGTAATCCGCCCCAACAAACGCGCGGACATCGCGCCGAACCTGACAGGGAGAAACGAATGCTGAAATCGTCGTCGCGGACAACCGTTCGCGCAACCGCCATTTTCGCCGCCGCCATGGCCGCGATCGTCTGCGCGAGCGCGCCTGCGTCGGCGCAGGGCTGGCCGCAGCGGCCTGTGAGCCTGATCGTGCCGTTCCCGGCAGGCGGCGGCACCGACGCCTTCGCGCGTCCGCTGGCAGCGCAGCTCGAGAAGCAGCTCAACCAGCGCATCCTGGTCGACAACCGCGGCGGGGCCGGCGGCACCATCGGCGCGAGCGCGGCCGCCAAGGCCGAGCCGAACGGCTACACCTTCCTGGTCGGCGCGGCGCATCACACCATCGCGCCCTGGCTCTATCCGAAGCTCGACTACGACATCGAGAAGGACTTCATCCCGATCGGCGTGATTGCGATGCCGCCGCAGGTGATCGTCGTCAATCCGGGCAAGGTGGAGGCCAAGACGCTCGCCGAGTTCATCGCCTATGCCAAGGCCAATCCTGCCAAGATCAACTACGCATCGGCCGGCATGGGCACCACCCATCAGCTCGCAGGCGAGCTGTTCAAGCTCCTGACCGGCACCAACCTGAACCACGTGCCCTATCGCGGCGCGGGCCCGGCGATGCAGGACCTGGTCGCAGGCCACGTGCATGCGATGTTCGACGGCCTTGGCTCATCGGCCAATCAGATCCAGAGCGGCACGCTGCGCGGCCTGGCGGTGGCGGCCCCTGAACGCTCGTCGGCGATTCCGGATGTGCCGACGTCCGCAGAGGCCGGGCTGAAGGGTTATGAGGTCTCGACCTGGTACGCGATCTGGGCGCCGAAGGGCACGCCGGACGACATCGTGGAAAAGATGGCGGTCGAAATGCGCAAGGCACTCGATGCCGACGTGATCAAGGAAGCGTGGAAGAAGAACGGCTCGCCCACGCCGACGCTGATGCGCGCGGATTTTGGCAAGTTCGTCACCGCGGAAGTCGCCCGCTGGGGCAAGGTCGTGAAAGACGCCGGCATCAAGCTCGAGACGCAGTGATGCGTCCGTAGCCCGGAGAAGTCTTGTAGCCCGGATTTCGCTTCGAGACTGAGCAAGAATAGCTATCGTCAGGCTGCGCAGCAGCGGATATCGGATTTTGACGGGCTTTGCTTGTAGAAGCGCGCCAAGTCGGGCCTGATGGTGCCCAGGGTAGCT
>JAESGW010000238.1_pt1 | contig 90678 bp, 78 predicted proteins | sample 9269791 | NCBI WGS metagenome assembly JAESGW01 (sample SAMN16773120, study PRJNA677053) | algae metagenome | isolation source: Aphanocapsa lilacina HA4352-LM1 and co-occurring heterotrophs from near cave... | place: USA: Maniniholo cave, near Haena, Kauai, HI | collected 2009-07-28 | reverse complement strand
CCACCGGCGGCAACGCGCTGAAGTTCTATGCCTCGGTGCGGCTGGACATCCGCCGCATCGGCACCATCAAGAAGGGCGACGAGGCCATCGGCAACGAAACCAAGGTCAAGGTGGTGAAGAACAAGGTCTCGCCCCCGTTCAAGACGGCCGAGTTCGACATCCTGTTCGGCGAGGGCATCAGCCGCGAGGGCGAGATCATCGACATGGGCGTGACCGCCAAGATCATCGACAAGTCGGGCGCCTGGTACGCCTACAACGGCGAGAAGATCGGCCAGGGCCGCGACAACGCGCGCGAGTTCCTGCGCGAGAACCCCGAGCTGTCGCGCGAGATCGAGAACAAGGTGCGCGAGTCGCTGGGCATCCCGCTGCTGGCGGCGGACGCGGCCGGCGCGGCCGAATAACCGGCCGATGCCTGCGAGCGGGGCGCCTGCGGCCGCCCCGCTTTCCTTTTCCGCCCCTGCATTTCCGATGGCATTCGATGCTCCTTCCCTGAAAGGCCGCGCGCTGCGTCTGCTGAGCCAGCGCGAGCATTCCCGTGGCGAGCTCGAGCGCAAGCTGGCGCGCTACGAGGAAGAGCCGGGCACGCTCAAGGCCGCGCTCGACGAGCTCGCGGCCAAGGACTTCATCAGCGAGGAGCGCGTGGTCGCCTCGGTGCTGCACCAGCGCGCGGGCCGGCTCGGCGCGGCGCGCGTGCGGCAGGAACTGCAGGCCAAGGGCATCGGCGCCGAGGCCATCTCGCAGGCGGTGGCCGGGCTGCAGGGCAGCGAGCTCGAACGCGCGGCCGCGCTCTGGCGCCGCCGCTTCGACGCCCCGCCCGCCGATCCCAAGGAGCGCGCGCGGCAGGCCCGCTTCCTGATGGCGCGGGGCTTTTCGGCCGCGGTGGCGGCCAAGGTGCTGAGGAGCGACATCGATGAACTCGAATGAACTCTCGCGCGTGATCACGCAGCGCGTGGCCTGCGATTGGCGCGCGGCCTATGCGCTGGCGGCCGATCCCGCGCGCCTGCCCGAATGGGCCAGCGGCCTGGCCGACGGCGCGCTGGCGCGCGAGGGCGAGGACTGGGTCGCGACCACGCCCGGCGGTCGCGCGGTGCTGCGCTTCGCGCCGGCCAACGAATTCGGCGTGCTCGACCACTGGGTGGCGCCCGAGGGCGTGCCCGAGGTCTACGTGCCGTTTCGTGTCGTCGGCGTGGCGCCCGGCGCCTGCGAGCTGCAGTTCACGCTGCTGCGCCAGCCGCACATGGACGACGCGGCCTTCGCGCACGACGCCGAATGGATCGCGCGCGACCTGCGCGCGCTGCGGGCGCTGCTCGAGGCGCCGGCCCGCTGAGCGGCCGGGCGGCCGGGGCCGCGCCAGACCGCTGGCATGATCCGCGGCTTCGAACAACGAGGAGGAGCCGCGCCATGTCATCGAACCCCGCCAACCCATCCGAGCCTCCCTCGTTGATACGCACCGGCGCCCGCGCCGGCGCGGCCTTCGTCGCTTCGGTCGCGAAGGGCATCTTCTTCGGCGCGCTGCTCGGCGGCGGCGCCTTCTTCTACTACCTGGGCCAGCTGAGCGGGCCCGGCTATCCCGGCGCACGCGCGGGCGGCGTCGGCGCGGCGCTCGCGCTGCTGACCTCGCCGCCGCTGCTGGTGGCCGTGCTGCTGGCGCTCTTCATGGGCGTGTACGTGATCCTCGGCGTGTCGCAAGGCCGCACGCGCGCGATGCAGCACCTGGTGGCCGCGCGCGGCGAAGCGGTGGCGCAGCGCCTGGGCGATGCCATCGCCGGGCGCATCGAATCGATGCCGCGCACCCACGGGGCGCTGCGGCGCGCGAGCGACTGGCTCTCGGTCGATGCGCTGAGCGCGCAGCTCGCGCCGGTGCTCGGCGACGGCAAGGCGGTGCGGGCGGTGATCGCCTTCGTGCTCGACCGGCTGCCGCTCAACGAGATGCTGGCCGAGTGGCAGCAGGGCCGCGCCGCGCAGGGCGAGCCGCAGTTGACCGTGGCGCCAGGCGGTGTGGCGCCCGCGCAGGATCCGGCCTTGCGCGCGCTGATCGCGCGACGCATCCACGAGACGCTGCAGGAGATGTCGACGCCCTCGCGCATGCCGTTCTGGATCGTGCTCGCGCTGCATGCGGCGCTGTTCGGCACGGGGCTCTGGCTGGTGGGCTGAAAACGAAAAAGGCGCCGGGGAGCCGGCGCCTTTTGAACGGGGAAGCCGCGCCTCAGAGCGACAGCATCAGCTTGAGGTTCTGTACCGCGGCGCCGCTCGCGCCCTTGCCGAGGTTGTCGAGGCGCGCGATCACCACGGCATGGCGGTGGTCCTCGTTCGGGAACACGCGGATCTCGAGCTGGTTGGTGTCGTTGAGCGCCAAAGCGTCGAGCTTGCCGTCCTCGGTGGGCGGCAGCACCTTCACGAACTGCTCGGGCGTGTTGCTCTTCGCGTAGTGCGCGGCCAGCGCCTCGTGCAGGTCGCCGGCCTTCGGCTTGCCGGGCAGCAGGTCCAGATGCAGCGGCAACTGCACCAGCATGCCTTGCTTGAAATTGCCGACCGAGGGGATGAACACCGGGCGCTGCGTGAGGCCGGTGTATTTCATGATCTCGGGGATGTGCTTGTGCTTGAGGCCCAGCGCGTAGGTCTCGAACAGCGGCGCCTCGCCCTTCTCGTAGGCCTCGATCATGGTCCGGCCGCCGCCCGAGTAGCCGCTGACCGAGGGCAGCGCGATCGGGAAGTCGGCCGGCAGCAGGCCCGCGTCGACCAGCGGACGCACCATGGCGATCGCGCCGGTGGCGTAGCAGCCGGGGTTGCCCACGCGGTCGGCCCGGGCCACGGCCTGCCAGTGTCCTTCGACCAGTTCGGGGAAGCCGAACACCCAGCCCGGCGCCACGCGGTGCGCGGTCGAGGCATCGATGATCTTGGGCTTGCTGCCCGACAGCTGGTCGATCAGCGCGACCGATTCGCGCGCCGCGTCGTCGTGCAGGCACAGCACGACGAGGTCGACGCCGGCCATGAGTTCACGCTTGGCGTTCACGTCCTTGCGCAGCTCGGGCGCGATGCTCACGAGCTCGATCTGCGGCATGTTCTGCAGCCGCTCGCGAATCTGGAGGCCGGTGGTGCCGGCTTCGCCGTCGATAAAGACCTTGGCCATGGTGGGGTTGCCTGATAGAGAGGGGCCTAGAAGAAAGTACGTATTGACCGCACACGCCCGTCAGTATTGATGCGGCGCACCATGATACAGTCCGCGATTGTCCGCCGCCCCCAGCCGTCAGGCTGCCGTCGCCTGTGGACAACAGAGCCAACACCAGCCTGCCTCGATCTCCCGTTTTTCAACCTCTTCCTTCCGAGAGACATCCCTCATGAAGATTCACGAGTACCAAGGCAAGGAAATCCTTGCCAAGTTCGGCGTGCCGGTGCCGCGCGGCATTCCGGCCTACACGGTCCAGGAGGCGGTCGAAGCCGCCCAGAAGCTGGGCGGCCCGGTCTGGGTGGTCAAGGCCCAGATCCACGCGGGTGGCCGCGGCAAGGGCGGCGGCGTGAAGGTCGCCAAGACCATCGAGGACGTGAAGAAGCTGGCCGGCGAGATCCTCGGCATGCAGCTCAAGACGCACCAGACCGGCCCCGAAGGCCAGAAGGTCCGCCGCCTCTACATCGAAGACGGCGCCGACATCCAGAAGGAATACTACGTTTCGGCCGTGACCGACCGCGCCACCCAGAAGGTTGCCTTCATCGCCTCGAGCGAAGGCGGCATGGACATCGAGGAAGTGGCCCACTCCTCGCCCGAGAAGATCATCACCGTGTTCGCAGACCCGCAAAAGGGCCTGACCGACGAACAGGCCAAGCAGATCGCCGACGGCATCGGCATGCCGGCCGATTCGACCGCGCAAACGATCGACATCCTCAAGAAGCTCTACACCTGCTACATGGAGACGGACGCCTCGCTGGTCGAGATCAACCCGCTCAACCGTGACAGCAAGGGCAACGTCATGGCGCTGGACGCCAAGTTCAACTTCGACAGCAACGCGCTGTTCCGCCACCCCGAGATCGTCGCGCTGCGCGACCTCGACGAGGAAGATCCGGCCGAAGTCGAAGCCTCGAAGTTCGATCTCGCCTACATCTCGCTCGACGGCAACATCGGCTGCCTGGTGAACGGCGCCGGCCTCGCGATGGCCACGATGGACACCATCAAGCTGTTCGGCGGCGAGCCGGCCAACTTCCTCGACGTGGGCGGCGGCGCCACCCCCGAGAAGGTCACCGAGGCCTTCAAGATCATGCTGAAGAACAAGAACGTGGAAGCCATCCTCGTCAACATCTTCGGCGGCATCATGAAGTGCGACACCATCGCCACCGGCGTGATCGCGGCCTGCAAGGCCGTGAACCTGCAAGTGCCGCTGGTCGTGCGCATGAAGGGCACCAACGAAGCCGAAGGCAAGAAGCTGCTGGCCGATTCGGGCCTGCCGATCATCAGCGCCGACACCATGGCGGAAGCGGCCCAGAAGGTCGTGGCAGCAGTCAAGAAGGCCTAAGGAACAGAGTCATGTCGATCTACATCAACAAAGACACCAAAGTCATCACCCAAGGCATCACCGGCAAGACGGGCCAGTTCCACACCGAGAAGTGCCAGGAATACGCGAACGGCAAGAACGCCTTCGTGGCCGGTGTGAACCCCAAGAAGGCCGGCGAGTCGATCTTCAACATCCCGATCTTCGGTTCGGTGAAGGAAGCCGCCACGCAGACCGGCGCCACCGTGTCGGTGATCTACGTGCCGCCGGCAGGCGCGGCGGCCGCGATCTGGGAGGCCGTCGAGGCCGACCTGGACATGGCCATCTGCATCACCGAAGGCATTCCGGTTCGCGACATGCTCGAAGTGCGCAACAAGATGAAGGCCAAGGAAGCCGCCGGCGGCAAGAAGACGCTGCTGCTCGGCCCGAACTGCCCCGGCCTGATCACGCCCGACGAGATCAAGATCGGCATCATGCCCGGCCACATCCACCGCAAGGGCCGCATCGGCGTCGTGAGCCGCTCGGGCACGCTGACCTATGAAGCCGTGGCGCAACTGACCGAGATCGGCCTGGGCCAATCGTCGGCGGTCGGCATCGGCGGCGACCCGATCAACGGCCTCAAGCACATCGACGTGATGAAGGCCTTCAACGAAGACCCCGACACCGACGCCGTGATCATGATCGGCGAAATCGGCGGTCCCGACGAAGCCGACGCCGCCCGCTGGTGCAAGGACAACATGAAGAAGCCGGTCGTCGGCTTCATCGCCGGCGTGACGGCGCCTCCCGGCAAGCGCATGGGCCATGCCGGCGCGCTGATCTCGGGCGGTGCCGACACGGCCGAGGCCAAGCTCTCCATCATGGAAGAGTGCGGCTTCACCGTGACGCGCAACTTCTCGGAACTGGCCAAGCTGCTCAAGGGCAAGCTGTAAGCCTAGGCGTTCGCGCCCGGCAAGGTCCGCAAAGAGACCTCACGCGCAAGAAAGAACAAGACGCCCGCAATCCGATTGCGGGCGTTTTTTTCACAAAAACAAAGCGGGATCAGAGACATGGAACTTCTTCAAAGCACGGACTTCTGGATCGGCCTGATCAAGATCGTCTGGATCAACATCATCCTGTCGGGCGACAACGCCGTGGTGATCGCCATGGCGGCGCGTTCGCTGCCGCCCGAGCAGCAGAAAAAGGCGGTGCTGTTCGGCTCCGGCGCGGCCGTCGTGCTGCGCATCGTGCTGACGGTGGTGGCGGCCAAGCTGCTGGCGCTGCCTTACCTGCAGATCATCGGTGGCCTGCTGCTGCTGTGGATCGGCCTGCAGCTGCTCGGCGAGGACGACGAGGGCGAGGGCGACTCCAAGGAGTACGGCAGCATGATGGCGGCCGTGCGCACCATCCTGCTGGCCGACCTCGTGATGAGCCTGGACAACGTGATCGCCGTGGCGGCCGCCGCGCAGGGCAGCATGGTGCTGCTGGTGCTGGGCCTGGCGATCAGCATTCCGCTGGTGATCTTCGGCAGCACGCTGATGATCAAGCTGATGGAGCGCTTCCCCATCATCGTGATGCTGGGTGCCGCGCTGATCGGCTGGGTCGGCGGCGAGACCATCGTGAGCGACGTGTCGCTGCGCGAGATGCTGGCGGCCAACCCGTGGCTGCACTACGCCGCCGCCGCGGCCGGCGCGCTGTTCGTGGTGGCGGTGGGCAAGCTGCTCCAGCGGCGCGCCCACGCGGCCGCCGCGCAGCACTGAAACCGGAAGCCACCACCGGGCTGCCGCTTCGCCGACACTTGCGACCATGGTAGGTGTCGGCACCTCTCTTTTCTCGACCCGTCCGCCGCTCTCGTGGGAGTTCGCGGCGCTGACGGACGTCGGCCGCGTGCGGGCCCACAACGAGGACGCGGTCCATGTCGATCCCGCGCTCGGGCTGGCGGTGCTGGCCGACGGCATGGGCGGCTACAAGGGCGGCGAGGTCGCCAGCGCGATGGCGGTGTCGCTGGTGCACGCGAACTTCCGGCGCTGGTACGTGCAGGCCGGGCCGCAGGCACCGGCCCGCGTCGTGCGGCGCGCGCTGCAGGCCGCGACCGACGAGGCCAATGCCGCCATCCTCGACGGCAGCCTGACCAATCCCCACCTGCAGGGCATGGGGACCACGCTGGTCCTGGCGGCCTTCGGGCCGCACCGCGTGATGGTGGGCCACATCGGCGACTCGCGCTGCTACCGGCTGCGCAACGACAAGCTCGAGCAGCTCACGCGCGACCATTCGCTGCGCCAGCAGCAGCTCGACGCGGGCGCCATCACGGCCGAGGAAGCGCTGTCCTCGCCCAACCGCAACCTCGTGACCCGCGCCGTCGGCGTCGAGGCCCAAGTCTTGCTGGAAATGCATGAACACACGGCCAGGCCCGACGATCTCTATATGCTGTGCTCGGACGGGCTCAGCGAAATGGTCCCGGACGCCCAGCTTTTCACGCTTCTGACGAGACAAGACGGTGGTATTGAGTCCAAGGTATCACTTTTGGCAAACATCGCCAACGAAAATGGCGGACGGGATAACATTTCTGTCATCCTGGCCCGGGCCAGCCTGCCTCGCACGGCAGCCTGACGAAATCGGCGGGGTGGCAAGTCCATCCGCCATGTCGTTTCGGGTCTCGCGACAATTGCAATCAGGGAGTCGGCAGTGCCGAGAATGAGTATCTCGATCGATGGTGTCGTCATTCGGGAAGTGACGCTCGCGAAGGACCGTACCACCCTCGGGCGGCGCGCCTACAACGACATCGTGGTCGACAATCTCGCGGTGAGCGGCGAGCATGCCGTCCTGACCTTGCGCGGTGGCGATGTCCAGATCGAAGACCTCAACAGCACCAACGGCACCTACGTCAACGCAGTGGCGGTGCAGAAGCGCACGCTCAAGGACAACGACGTCATCGAGGTCGGCGGCTGCCGCATCCACTACCGCGCGCGCAGCGTCGCGCCCGCGGCCGGCGTGCCGGTCCACGTCGCTGTCGCCAGCGAATCTTCCGCACCCATTCCCCTGTCGGCCGCGCCCACCGAATCGGGGGCGCTGGTCGAACTCGGCGTGCCGGTGCTGCGCGTGCTGGCCGGCGAGAACGCCGGGCGCGACCTGCCGCTGCAGAAGGTCGTCACCACCGTCGGCAAGCCCGGCGTCGCGGTGGCGGTCGTCACGCGCCGGCGCCAGGGCTACGTGGCCGCGAGCGTCATGGGCGCCGTCCTGCTCAACGGCGAGCCGCTGGGCGCCGAGGCCGTGGCGCTGCACGAGAACGACCTGCTCGAACTCGGCACCCTGCGCCTGCAGTTCCAGCGGGTCTGAGCCGCGGGGCTTCCGTCGGCGAACCGGCTTCGATTCCCGTCCCGGTTCCGGTCGATCATGAGTGCACTGCGGCGCCATTGGGCGCGCATCGCCGTCACCCTGCTGCCCGTGCTGCTGGCGCTGGCGCACGCCACCGGGCTCTGGCATGCCGGCATGCTCGAGCGCCTCGACCACCTGATCTACGACGTGCGCCTGCGCGCCACCATGCCGGGCACCTTCGATCCGCGCATCGTGATCGTCGACGTCGACGACGCGAGCCTCGCGCGCCAGGGGCAATGGCCGTGGCCGCGCGACAAGGTGGCGCGGCTCGCGAGCGAGTTGCTGTCGCACCAGCAGGCCAGGGTCGTCGGTTTCGACGTCATGTTCGTCGAGCCCGACCGCAGCTCGAGCGTGGACCGCCTGCGCGAGCTGGCGAGCGGTCCGCTGCGCGGCATCCCCGGCTTCGCCGCCGAAGTCGAGAAGCTCGCGCCTTCGCTCGACAACGATGCCGTGCTGGCGCGCACGCTCGCGGGCCAGCCCGTGGCGCTCGGCTACTACTTCACGCAGGCCGAGACGCCGCGCGCCCGCGGCGCCTTGCCCGCCACGCCGCTGTGGCCCGCCGGCGCCCTGCCCGCGACGGAGGGCTACACCACGCACTGGAACGGCTTCGGCGCCAGTCTGCCGGTGCTCGCGCAGGCCGCGCCCAGCGGGGGTTTCCTCAACACCCTGGTCGGCGAGAGCGACGACGGCGTGATCCGCAGCGTGCCGCTGATCGCGCGCTACGACGGCGACCGCGCCCAGCCCGGCTACTACGAGTCGCTCGCGCTGGCCGTCTACCGGCTCGCCAACGGTTCGCCGCCGGTGCTGCCCGCGCTGGTGCCCGGCAGTCCGGTCGCGCAGCTCGAGTCGCTGCGCATCGGCGAGCTGCGCGTGCCGGTCGACCGCAACGCCAGCGTGCAGGTGCCGTTCCGCGGCCCGGGCGGCAGCCGCGGCGGGTCGTTCCGCTACGTGGCGGCCGCCGACGTGCTCGAGGGCCGGCTCGCGCCCGAGGAGCTCAAGGACAAGATCGTGCTCGTCGGCGCCACCGCGCCCGGCCTGCAGGACCTGCGCGCCACGCCCGCGGCCCCGTCCTTCGCCGGCGTCGAGGTGCATGCCAACATCGTCTCGGCGCTGCTCGACGACCGCCTGCTCGCCGTGCCCGACTACGCGCCCGGCTACGAGGTGCTGAGCGTGTTCGTCGCCGGCGTCGTGCTGGCCATTGGCCTGTCGCTGCTGCCCGCGCTGCGCGCCGTGGCCTTCATGCTCGCCGTGGCCGCGGCGCTGGTCGGACTCAACACCTGGCTCTACGTCGCGCATGGCCTGGTGCTGCCGCTGGCCTCGGCGCTCGCGATGGTTGCGCTCGCCTTCCTGCTCAACATGAGCTGGGGCTACCTGGTCGAATCGCGCGCGCGCCGCGGCCTCGTGCAGCTCTTCGGCACCTACGTGCCGCCGCAGCTCGTCGACGAGATGCTGGAGCGCCCGGGCCGCTACAGCATGCGCGCCGAGAGCAAGACCATGACCGTCATGTTCTGCGATATGCGCGACTTCACGCGCTTCTCGGAGCAGATGTCGCCGGCCGAACTGCAGGCCTTCCTCAACACCGTGTTCAGCCGCCTCACCGACGTCATCACCGCGCACCGTGGCACCGTCGACAAGTACATGGGCGATTGCGTCATGGCCTTCTGGGGCGCCCCGCTCGAGACGCCCGAGCACGCCAGCCTCGCCGTGAATGCCGCGCTCGACATGGCCGAGGCGGTGCACGACATCAACCGCATCCACCGCGCCACCGGCCGGCCCGAGATCAGCATCGGCATCGGCATCAACAGCGGCGTCATGAGCGTGGGCGACATGGGTTCGGCCGCGCGGCGCAGCTACACCGTGGTCGGCGACGCGGTCAATCTGGCCTCGCGCCTCGAGGGGCTCAGCGGCCACTACGGCGTCGAGATCGTCGCCAGCGGCGCCACGCGGGAGCTCGCGCCGGCCTATGTCTGGCAGGAGCTCGACAGCGTCTTCGTCAAGGGCCGGGCCCAGGCTGTCGCCGTGTTCACGCCGCTGGCCGTCGCCTGGGACGAGGCGGCCGTCATCGCCGTGCGCGAGGCGCACCGGCTCGAGCGCTGGGCCGAGGTACTGGCCGCCTACCGGCGCCAGGACTGGGCCTTGGGCCGAAACTTGCTGGACCCCCTCCTCGTGGCCGATGCCAAAAAAGTCCTTTACCAGCTCTACGCGCAGAGATTAGCCTCGATGGCCTTGCGCCCGCACGACCCGTCGTGGGACGGTGCAACCCGGTTCGAAACCAAATGACAGACACAGACAAGGGGTCTCTCACAATGCAGGTTCGTGTGCTGGGTTGCTCGGGCGCTATCGCCAAAGACTGCCGCACCACCTCTTTCCTGGTCGACACCGACCTGCTCGTCGATGCCGGTACCGGCGTCGGCGACCTCACCCTCGACGAAATGGCCGGCGTCGACGACATGGTGCTCACGCACTGCCATCTCGACCACATCGCCGCCCTGCCCCTGATGCTCGACGCCGTCGGCGGCCGCCGCACCCGGCCGCTGCGCGTCCATGCGCTGCGCGCCACCATCGAGGCGCTGCGCGCCCACGTCTTCAACAACATCATCTGGCCCGACTTCGAGAGCATCCCGAGTCCAGAGACCCCCTTCGTCACCTTCCACGACATCGCCGTCGGCCAGACGCTGCTGCTCGGCAGCGCCACGCCCAAACGCATCGAGGTGCTGCCGGCCGTGCACACCGTGCCCGCCTGCGGCTTTGCCGTGAGCCGCGCCGACGGGGGAGCGCATTGGGTCTTCAGCGGCGATACCGAGCGCAACGCGCCGTTCTGGGACCGGGTCAACGCCCTCGAGGTCGCGATGCTCGTCATCGAGACGGCCTTCAGCAACCGGGAGCAGGCGCTGGCGGAACGCAGCCTGCACCTGTCGCCGACCATGCTGGCCGACGAGCTGGCCCACATCGATCCGGGCAAGGACTATCCGATCTACATCACGCACACCAAGCCGGCCGAGACCGAGGAGATCATGAGCCAGATCGAAACCTTGGCGGGGCGGAAGGTGCGGGGATTGGCGCAGCGGGACATCCGCTGGCTGAAAGCGGATGGGATCCTGACTTTCTGAGCCGGGTCGCGCGACGGGGATGGCATGACAAAATTGTCACCATGTGTCGCATCTTGATACATCTTCTGTCACGTGCAGTAACACCAATGTGGTCTGGGGTGACGCGTTAGGTCGCTGACGGGGCGGGAAACCGGGTGGCACGGATGCTGCGGAAGGTTCTCCGCTCCGGGGGGAGGACTCCCGGGAGTGACAACCAACCCAACCAACCTGGAGTTAGTGAAATGAACCGTCGTACGATCGCTCGCCGCGCGCAGGCCGGCTTTACTCTTATCGAATTGATGATCGTTGTGGCGATCATTGGTATTTTGGCGGCTGTGGCGCTGCCGGCCTATCAGGATTACACGGTGCGTGCTCGTGTTTCGGAGGCGCTGGTCTTGGCAGGCGGCAACAAGGCGACGATCGCCGAAAATGCTGCGAATGCGGCGTCTGACTTGAGCTTGGGCACCACTCCAGTCACGGCCTCCAGCCAGACCAAGAACGTTGCGGAACTGACGGTCGCTCCCACGACTGGGGTGATTACGATCAAAACGACCAAGGCGGCAGGCGAGCTCGGCCTGACGCTCACGCCGAAAACGGCTGCTGGTACGGCTCTGAAAAACAACCAACTGCCGGACGGAACGATTGTCTGGACTTGCAAGGTCGATGCTGGCAAGGAAAAATTTGTTCCGAGCGAATGCCGCTAAATTGCAGGTGGATTTGGAAAAGCCCCGAAAGGGGCTTTTTTTATGAGCATGAAAACTCTCGTTCGACCAACTCTAGCTCTGGGAAGTATTTTCTTCTCGATCAGCTGGATTATTCCGAATAGAACCGAGCCGTGGAGAGGTTTTCATTCGGAATTCATATCCGCATTGGGCTTGGGACTGGTCGCCTTGGGGGTGGCGTTTGGATCGCGGATTTCTTGGAGAAGTAGCTCGCTTGCCGGCTTGACAGCGGCATTGGTGCCAATTCCATTTTTTCAGTATCTTTTTGGAGTGATTCCGTTTTCCGGGCAAGCTTGGATTTCTACTGCTTATATTTATGCCTGCCTTTTGATGCTGCTGGCGGGCGGTGCCTGCAAAGAAGAAAAATTTATTCAGTTGAGTGACTTTCTTTTTGCAGCCATTCTCTTTGCAGCACTGATATCGACAGCCTTGTTGTTTCAACAGTGGCTTGGACCTTACCAAGATGGGGCTTTGGATATCTGGATTGCAAGCCGATCGAAAGGGCGCCCTGCCGCGAACCTGGGGCAACCCAACCATCTTGCCACTTTACTGTTATGGGGGCTCGTCGGGGTTTGGTGGTGGAAATGGAGAGGAGTTTTTGGACTCAGTACGACCTACCTCCTCTCATTTCTTTTTATCTTTGGCATCGCCATCACTCAGTCGAGAACGGGCGCAATAGGAGTTTTTGCGGTTGCTTTGTCCTTGTTGTTTTGGAGGCCGCTGCAGACTATTTGGGGGGGGGGAGGGACGACCAGATCCTATGCTTACATCATGATTCTCTTCTTTGTGGCAATTTTTTGGGGCGCCCAAAGAATATCTGCGTACTTGCTACTAGAAACACCCCAGAATTTGGGTGACAGATTAACGGGTGAAGTAAGGCCCATCATCTGGCGAATGTTGATGGAAGCGGTTTTCGATAGGCCTTTATGGGGGTATGGCTGGAATTTTGTTGTTCCCGCGCAAATGGCCAAAGCGGAGAATTTCCCTTCACTGCATGTTGCATTTTTTCAATCACATAATCTTTTCTTGGATTTTTTGGTGTGGATGGGATTGCCTCTGGGCGGTAGTGTGATTGCGATCATTTGTATTTGGACTGCACGAGTTGTGGCTAGAGTTCGAGCTCCGTGTGAGGTTTTTGCTTGTTTGATGCTGTTGGCGGTAGGCATTCATGCCATGTTTGAATATCCTCTTCACTATGCATATTTTCTTTTGCCTACGATGCTGATGGCAGGTGCTCTCGATGTATCGCACATTAAAGAGGCCAAGGTATTTTCAAAAGTTGGATCGCAAGTGGTTTTTGTTTTTGCGATTTTTGTAGGGGGATGTGCTATGGCGCTGATCGCGAAAGATTATCTTACCGCAGAGGCTTCCTTCGGATCGTTTCAGCTGGAGCAAGCAGGACTGCGTGCTACCGGAACTACCAAATCGCCGGATTTGATTTTTCTGAATCAAATCAAAGAGGAATTCGATTCAAAATTGTTTTTGCCCAAAATGGGGATGGCTGACTTCGAGATTAGTCACGCCGAGCGCGTGTTGGAAATTTCTCCAAGCACCAAAAATTTCATGGATATGGCTGTCACCTATGGATTGAATGGAGAGCAGCAGAAAATTGAGCCAACATTAACTCGAATGTGCAAGATGGTGCCAAAAAGTCAATGCTCTGCCGCTCAAAAAAAATGGGAGAACTTGCGCGCCGAGTATTGGAATTTAAATTTCCCGCACTGGCCAAACGAGAGCGATGCCCAAAAATATTAACCTTTGTGCATCTTGAAATGCACGCCTTCGGGCTGCGATGGAGGCGCTCGGCCTTTCCGTTGGTCTACGGGTGATAGGGGCTGCTGAAGCCCAGCCGCGCACCCAGACGGATGGAGCCATGGCGCGAGCTCGCTGAGCTGCCCCGGCTCACGCGAACTGCCCCGAGGCGCGACGTTGTCCGCGTTGATGCGCCCCGGCAGACCGTACTGGGAGAAGGACGTCTTGCAACTGTTCCTTCACATTGGCCGTTTGCTGGCGAGCGCAGGCGCGCAAGGCCAGCAGCGTCAGCAATGGCAGCAATGGCAGCAATGGCAGCAATGGCAGCAATGGCGGCAATGGCGGCAATGGCGGCACCCACTGCAATGGTATCTAGCCCTTGGAGTCGATCTGCCAGAGGCCGTTGCGCCGTGTGCTCGAAGCGCTGCCAAGCGGTGGCTGCGTTGCTGGTCTGGGCGCTCATGAGGCCGTGGCGCTCGTGGATGGAGTTGACGGTGCCCTGAAGCCAGACAGTCCTGACCGAGGTCGCTCCAGCGCCGTGCGAGCTTGCGAGCGCCCCAGGGTGGGGTGCTGCAACGAACTCTTCTCTCAGGCTCATGGTGTCTAGGGTGCTCCAGAGCAGCATGTAGGATTTCGGTCGGGCGGATATGTCCGACGGTGTCCGCCATGTCCTCGCACGCTTGTCCACCATGCGCCTAGTCCCCGCGCTAAAAAAGATGGCGTTTTATCCGGACTGCCAATTTGCTTCGCACCGAGATGGGCGGTTCAATTATTAAGTTGAGCGCGGGGTCGTATTACCGGTTGAGTATCCAATAGCACATGGGGCGGATTTACGCTGAGAGCGAAAATTCACTCAGGAGAAGCTATTGGCGGGTGGAGCGACCACGGACTTATGGCGCACATCGTCTCTAACTGAACTGCATCGAGCCGAACATTACTGCGTCAACTCCCGCCACGAGGTCCGCTGCGGCGTAATACTCGAACTCGTACTCGACGGCGTCCTCACCAACGAAGTCGTGCCATCGCTGAGCTGCCGCAAGAGCCGTAGCGTCCCATCTGCCAGCTTGACGAAGCTCTGGCCCACGATCACGGAATTGGCATTGACAAGCGCACCTGCCTTGCTCTCGAGCGCGGCGCCACTGGCGGTGTTCAGCAGGTAGTTCCAAGAACTGCCGCCAGAGCTGCACGCATCACCGGTGGGAATCGCCGTGGAAATCGCGAGCACGCTGCCCTGGAGCGCGATATCGACGAAGACTCGTTCGCCCGACTGAGGCAGATCCACCTTCCAGCCATTCTGGGTCGTCCAGTTGACCGGATTGCTGGTAATCGTGGCTTCGTTGTTCAACACGGTGAGGGTTTGCTGCACAAGCGTCGTGCCGGCGCGCACGTCGCCCAGGCCCGTGCTCGCGAGCGCATCCTTGATGGCATAGATGCTCTGCCGCGTCGTGTTGGTGATGTCGCTCGTACTCATGTAGCGTCCGGTCCCGACGACGATGACCGGCTTGCCGTTCACTTGCGTCAAGCGGGGACGCGTGGTGATGGGTTGTGGTGTCGTGCTGTTGATCAGAAACTGGGCCAGCAGCATCGCGGAGTTGTAAGGCTGCGTCGCGCCATCGATATCGAAGCGCCAGAGATTGCCCAGTTCGTCGCCGCCGTAGAAGCGCCTGGATGTGTTGTCCGACTCCTGGTCGATCCACCCGTTGATCTTCGAAAGTCCGCTCGGTGCGGAGGTACTGCCCACGCCCGTGCTGATGTCCGTCCGTGCTCTCGCGCCGGTGTTGGCGTTGAGCACGAAAAGCCGGCCCACACCATCGCCAGGGCTGACGTTGTTGTAGCCCGATGCGAACGCCACGACCCATGTGCCATCCGCGCGCTTGGTAATGACGGGATTGCCGAAAGTCAGTCCCAGGTTGTCGTCGGTGAACTCCCACAGTGACCGCGGACTCTGCGGGTCCGTAATGTCGAGCGCGTAGTAGCCGCGTCCGCCCTTGCCCATGCCGCCGACGAGGATCGTCTTCCAGGCGTTGCCCACGTAGATGTCGCCGACCACCGGAGCGCCATCCAGAATGTAGTTGTGCTTGTTCGCATAGTTCGAATCGGCGAGGCGGTAGAGATTGGGCATCGTGGCCGTGGGCACGTAAGCCCACAACTCGGTACCGCCATCCGTCGTGTCGGCGGAGATCGCATGCAGCATGCCATCGTTGGCCGCGACATAGATCATGGGCTTGCGGTTCCTGTTGTTGCGCACGAAGTCGGTGTAACCCGCATCCGAGTAGCCGAAATCGGGCTTGCTCACATACCTGGGGGCGCCGTTGATGATGTCGCCGAGCACCCCTGCGCGTACGCGGTACAGCGCCGTGGTGCTGCCGATCGTGGTATTCGCTCTTTCGTTGCTGCGGTCGCCGCTGAGAAAGTTCACGAGGTTCGTCGCGCTGTTGGCCCGGGTCTTGTCGGCATCACTCAAGGTCTGGCATTGCGTCACCCCGGTGTGACTGGCATTCCCGCACAGGTTGAAGTGGTCGGCCAACCCGTCGGCCGTGAGATTGGTTGCATTGAAGGCGCCCAGCGCGTTGGTGCTCGAGCGGCGGTAGTAGATGGTCCGCGAGGTATAGGTCGTGCCCGTCAGCCTGGTCTGTGCCGACCACGTGGGGTTGGAATTGATGGTGCCATTGCTGCCATCCAGCGAGTAGGCCTTCAAGTCGCCAGTCCAGGTGCCCGTGGTGTAGCTTGCGCTGTAGACCTGATTGTTGTCGCCCGATACCAGCTCCAGGGTGCTCGTTGTCGCCGCGGCGGAAGAGCCCGTCACTTCCTGGATCGCGCTGACCACACCACTGATGGCTTCGGCCAGCTGGGTGGCATTGAGCGCCGAGTAGTACTGGCCGCGCCCGTTCACCGCGGCATGCCAGAGGTCGTCGATGTTGCGGGCGTCACCCGAGGAGCCCGAGATATTGACCGTGTCCGGCACGGGCCAATTCGTGGCGCCGCTGGTCAGGTCCACATAGGCGCCCGCAGTCTGCGTGAGGTAATTGCGATCGTAGGTCAGCGTTCCGCTCACGCCCAGGCCGATGGTGAACGTGGTCATGTGCTGATGCCTCGCGGTATCGCGGCCCGAAGTGGGGACGATATCGCTGCAGACGTTCTGACTGGTTCCAGAACTGGTCGACGTGCAGTTGGTCGCGCGCAGATCGGTCTTGTAGTAGTAGGCGGCCACATCGGCGAGGCTGTTCGAGGATCCCCCTGACGGGTTCGTGACCGAGGTCACGGTGGAGTAGACGGTTCCTGCAGCGTTGGACGCAGCTGTCTGTTGGGGAGAAGTGTTGGGCAAGACATAGCTGCCTGCCTGGCAGTCGCCGCGATTGTTGGTCGGCGCCGGTGCATCAGGTGTCCATGTCGAGTTGTCGGTGGAGGTCTGATCCGTCGCCCGGACCTTGTACTGATTGCTGGAGCAGTTGTTGGCCCCTCTCGTGCTCACTCGATAGGCGGTACGGCTGTATGTCGTGGTCGTGGTGGTGCCGTCGAACAGAGGACGCGCCTCGCTTCCATCCTGGTTACCCACATTGTTGCCATCCAGATCGATGGCGCTGTAGCTGGTGCCCTCTGTCGCTCCGGGAGAACCGCCCTTGTTCCAGTAACCATCGGTGGACAGCAGGACGAAATTGCGCTGGCATGCGTACTGAACAGGATCGTTTGCTTCAGTCTGACCCGAAAGGCGACGACCGTAGTAACGGCCGATCTTGGACAGTGCGCCGCGCAACGGCGTCCCCCCCGCCGCGGCCGCTCCGTACAGCTTGGTGTAGAGCGTCGTCTTTTGGTCGCCGGTGAAGTCCCCAATGGGCTGAAAACCATCGGACGTCGTCACCGTCGTGCTGCTGTTGATGGTCGAGAAACCGAGACGGTATCCATCGTCGAGGGCCGCGAAGGCACGTCCCACCGCCGTACGCATCAACAGCGTGCGGGTACGGTAGTAGGAGTACCAATTGGCGTAGTTCTGGGCTTCGGTGGATGCGCTGGTGACGGTGAAGCTGTCGAACAGGGCGGCACCCGACGAGCTGCTCGTCTTGTAGTTGCACTCGTTGTAGAAAGTGTCCTGAACCACGTCCGCGCTCGTGTACTGCCAGGACATCTTGGGCCTGGACCCTTTGTACTTGTAGTACACACTTCCCGTGATGCGGCTGAGCGTCCAGTCCTTGCTGGCAGCCGTGCCGGTGGACTGCGTCACGTTGAGCGTCATCGTGTACGTGAAGGTGCTCGAGCCCGTGGTGGTCAGCGCGGTGATCGTCCCGATCATGGTGGCGGCCGAGGACGTCACGGACACCAGGCTCCCGACATCGATTCCCAGGTCGCTCTTGTAGGAGGTACCGCTGAAGATGAAGGTCTTGCTTCCGGTCCCTGGGGTGATGTTCGCGGTCGTGGTCAGTGTCCTGCTCGCCGCTACCCCGTTCAGATTCGTGGTGCTGCTCGACGAGCTGAAGCCGTCCTGCTTCGCCGCCGTGAAGGAGCTGTTCACCATTTCTGCCCCGGCCGCGTCGAGCGGCGGCTTGTAGGTGATGGTGGGATCGTAGGCAACGCCGTTGCACTGCGCGCTTCGGAATCCGAAGGTGCCCGTGTCGCTCATCTCGTCGGGCATGTACTCGCGCGCCATACTGCCCGAGTCGTCGAGCACGAACATCAGGTTCGGCTTGGCGTGTGCATTGGGACTGGTGATCAGCGGGACGTCGGAAATCTCCGTGGCGTCGCTGCGAACGGCGAAGCCCACCGCGCCCAGCATCATCAGCGCGGCGACGGCGATGAGACCGACCTTCCTGTCGGTGGCGGGAAGAGGGTTCCGGAACGTGGACAAGATTTGATTTGGCATGGTTGCGACTCCCGGTGCGAGAGCATTCGCCCTAGAGTTGAACGATGGTTTCGATGTAGCTCACCGAGTTGCGGGAGCCGCGCACCTGCACCACGATGCGGTAGAAGGCGCCGGCGGCGGGCTGGGAGATCGACCGCTCGCCGGCCTCGTGTCCGCTGCTCGCTGCACTGGTGGCCGTTGCGCAGTTGTTGGTGCCGGTGACGGCCGTCGACACGGCACCGGTCAAGCTGCAGAGACGGAAGATGGTGTAGGCGAGCTGGTTGTTGCCGTTGGGCGTCGTTCCGGCATCGACGGCTTTCAGCGTGCAGCTGCCGTTGGTGCCCGCATACGCGCAGGTGCCATCGGCATACCAGTCGATCAACTGGCGTGAGGTGTTGCTGGCGTACTGCCGGCCCGTGACGTCGAGCGGTGCGGTGCTGTCGGTGTCGCGCGAAGTGGCGTAGTAGCCGCTGTTGGGGACGTCCGCCGTCAGGTCGGCCTGGCCCTTGAGCCACACGAAGGCTTTGCGCGCGGCCTGGTCGCCCGCCGCGGTCGCATCCTGCTTGAAGCTCAGGTTGCCGAGCAGCAAGGCCCCGGTGTCGACCGACCGTACCAGCGAGAGTGTCGCCAGTCCCAGGATCACTAACGTGATCAAGGCGAAGATGAGTGCCGCGCCCTGCTGGCGGCGAAGTGCGATGAGGCTGTGCATGTTCAACTGGCTGAGTTCCACAGCACATTGCGCAGTGGAATGATGGTGTCGTAGACCCGGTAGCGGTAGTGCTTCCAATCCGGTACGTGACTGACCTTGATCGACAGGCACTTGCTGCCGCCGTGGCAATCGGTCGCGTCGGTGACGGTTGCGCTGGCGCCGAGGTCCCAGAGCGGATCGGTCCGGGTAACGGCATCTCCTTCGTCGGCTTCCTTGGTCGGTTCGTACTGGGTGCTTCGCGCAACCACCGCGATGCGGATCGCCAGCACCTGCTGCCACTCGGCACTTGTCGCGGGCGCCTCGCGGTCATAGGCGTCGACCACCCCGTCGTTGTTCTTGTCTTTCCCATACAGCGCTTGCAGATTCACGATGTTGGGAAACAGCTCGGAGGTGGATCCTGCGGCAGTTGCCGTGCGTGTCGTGATCTGCAGCGCGAGATCGCTGCTGATCGAATAGGAGCTGTAGCCCAGGCCACCCAGGTTGAGCAGATAGCTGGCCGTGATGGCGGACAGCGCCGAATTGTTGTTCCAGCTGGGAAGCGCACCTTCGACATGCGGCACGCGAAGCGCCCACAACCCCGTGTTGCTCGACGTGCCCGCGCCGTCATCGGTCACCGAGAACAGGCGGCAGGGCGCTGATGCTCCCCACGGATTCGGAATGGCGACCATCAGGTCGCCCGCCTTCACACCCAGCGACGACTGCACGGTGAAGTAGTCGGAGGATTGCGCGGTCACTATCACGGGGACCGAGAAGCCGGCCGTCCGGCTCTGGAGGATCGTCACCGTGTCTGGCCCGCCACTGGCGCCGGCGGAGATCTGGACTGGTGCCAGAGTGGCCTCGAAGTTTTCAGCCGTGGCGCTGGCATTGAGCTTGAATGTGCCTCTAAGCGGGCAGCCCATCGCATCCGGCTTGATCGCCAAGCCGTAGCCTGCCATGGCGATGTCCCGTTGCAGCGTGTAGGCCGCCAATGCGCCATTGATCTGCGCATCGTTCCCGCTCGCGATGGTGCGCTTGCGGCTCTCGCTCGTCGCCAGGATCTGCGTGATGACGAGCACGGTCAGCAGCCCCAGCAGGAGGCCGACCATGAGCTCGACGAGCGTGAGGCCATGCATGCGCGACCGGAACGCAAGTGGGGGCGGCGCGAACGACCGCGCGCGGGCGTGATGGATGCGCGTCATCAGCTGGCTGCCTTCGCGGAGACGTTGCTCTGCGTTTCGTAGGTGTGGGTGCTGCCACCGGGCAGTGCCCACTGGATCCGCACTGACACATTGCCGGCGTTGGCGCCCGTCCCCACCGTGATGGCGGCGGTCGCTCCCGGAAGAAGCAGGGCGAGCTTGTCGCGCCATTCGGTGCAGGACGTGGCGCTGCATGAATCGGTCCCGGCATAGCTGCTCAGGTTGCTGATGTCGGCCCACATGCGGCCGATCAGTTCGCTGGCCAGGTACGCCGCGTTTGCTCGCGTGTTGGCCTCGCTCTCTGCCCGGACCAATGCCGTCTGCAGGCCGATGAAGCCCAGGATGCCGAACATGAAGATCAGCAGCGCGACCAGCACCTCGATCAGGACGATGCCGTGATGGCTTTTCCTCCCTGATGGGGCATGTGGCCGAGGGGGGCGGATGCGGGACGAGGCGCGCATGGCGACGAGATCCTTCAACATTTGCGGGGATCGTTGGTCTGAATGGAGGACCGCGGGTCGCAGATGCGGACCCCGCCCCCCGTCTCGACGATGACCATCAGGTCGAGATAGGTCGTGTCGGTCTTGGGACCGGTGATCCGCACGCGATTCAGCGGCGAGGATGTGGTGTCCAGGCGACCGAGGCCATCGAAGGTCGTCGTGGTGGCGGCGGTGCCTACGACCGTCTTGTCGCTCGTATTGGAAGAACTGCCCGCCGAAATCTTGACACCGCTGCTCGAGGAGCCGATCGCGCGCGACCCGAGGATGGAGGCGTTGCCGCACTTGCCTGCCGGCGAACTGGTGTTGATCACCCATGAGCCGCTCGAGGACGACAGGGCGCAGCTGTTGTCCATGGTGCTGCCGTTGGTCAGCGACACGAGGTAGAAGGACACGCTCTGGTTGCGGCGCACGGCCTCCATCCGCGCGGTCTGGAGACCGGCCTGCAAACCCTCGGCCGCACTCCGGATGCGGGTGTTGTCGAGCCAAACGCCGATGCTGGGCATGGCGACGAGCAACCCGACGGCCAGCACCGCCATGGTGATGACCAGCTCGATCAACGTAAAGCCGCGAACGCGGTGCATGTATCGCATCGGGCGACTCAACAGGCGTTGGACCGCGTCAGCCAACACTCGGCGGAAACGGTGGCGCCTTTGAATTTCGAGGTCGAACGATTGCCGTTCTGATCGATGGAATAGACATCGTTCTTCACCTGGCCGCTCTTGCCCGTTGCGCTGATGGAGTAGGCTTGCTGCGCACTGTCCGTGATGGTGCAGGCGTACCGAAAGTGGTCCGTTTCCTTGAAGTCGTTCCAGCTGGACGCGGTCGCGTCATTGGCACAAGTGGTGCCAGAGCCGTACTTCCGGTTGTCCTGGTAGTACTGCTCCATCTTGGCGCGGAAGTCGGAAAGGGCGTTGAACGCTTCCGGCTGCTGCCCGCGGCGGATGTAGTCGTTGTAGGACGGCAAGGCGATCGCTGCCAGGATGGCGATGAGGGCCACGACGATCATCATCTCGATGAGGGTGAAGCCCGGCATACGGGTTGCGGGCGCGACGCGACGGCGCAAAAAAATGGAAAACTTCAAGGGCACCTCTCGGAGGGTGAGCAGGTTGGGAGACAACTGTGAATGCACCTGACAATGGTCACAGAATGTCTCTAATTGTGTTCGATTGCAAAGCCATTGATCCCGGGTGATCGACCATTCGTCAGCGATTGCAGGTGTTGGGTCAGGGGCGTGCATACTTTGTTTGTAGATGGTTCAGGTTTCAGGGCCTGAGCCCCCTCCGTCCGGCCGGACCCGCGGCCGGGCCACAATCGCCCTGGATGTCCTCGGTCCTCAAGCGAACCCCTCGACTCGGAAACGCCCCTTCCATCGGCTGCGCGGGACTCGTCGCAATTCCGTTTCTCTGCCCGCTCGTGGCAGGCCCTTCCGCCAACGCCTGGCAACTGCTCGCCTCCGGGCTGTGCGCGGGCCTGCTGTTGCTGTCGGCGCGTGGTGGTGCCGTCGATCGGCGCTTGGCTGCTTGGCTGGCTTGTTGCGTCGCGGCGCTTGCGCTTTCGTTCCCAGGCTTCGCGGACCTGCGCTTCATGGCCTGCGCGGCGTTGGCGGGCATCGGGTTGTCGGCGCTCGCTGGAGCCGGAAGGGAGGGCCGGGTCGTGTCTATCCCGACGGCGTTGGCCTGGGGCGTCCTGGCGGCCGGCGTCATCAATGCCTTCGTCGGGCTGCTCCAGTACGGCAACTTGGCTGGAGATCTCCTTCCTTGGATCACCTCCCCCACCGCCGGCCGCGCCTGGGGCCTGCTGCGCCAGCGCAACCAGTTCGGCACGTTGATCAGCCTGGCCCTGGTCGCCGCCCTGTGGCTCTACGCGACGCGGGATTCGCGCCGCATGCGGGCCGGCCTCGTCGCAGCCGCGGTGATGCTCATCGCGGCCACTGCCGCATCGGGTTCCCGCACCGGCGCGCTCCAACTCGCACTGATCGCGGTCGGCGCGGGAGTCGTGGCCTGGAAGGAGCGCCGCGCCACTTCCGATCCAATCCCGGCTCGCCGCCTGCCGCCACCCCTGGCATTGCTGGCCATCCTCCCCCTCTACTTCGCCCTGAATTGGCTGCTACCCCAACTCGCAGCCTTCGGCACGAGCAGCAAGGCCCTCACCTCCGCCGGCGCCCTCGTCCAACGTCTCCAACCCACCGCCCTCGGCAACGAAAGCCGCCTCACCCTCTGGCACAACGTCCTCTCCCTGATCGCCGAGCGCCCGCTGACGGGCTGGGGCTGGGGCGAACTCAGCTACGCCCATTTCATGGCCGTCTACCCGGGCCCTCGTTTCCCGGTGCTTCTCGACAACGCCCACAACCTCCCCCTGCACCTCGCGGTCGAACTCGGCATCCCCGCCGCCGTGCTGATCTGCGGTGGCTTCCTCTGGCTTGTGATTTCCGCCCGCCCCTGGCGCGAGCGCGACCCGAACCGACTCATGGCCTGGGGCCTGCTGGCCGTCATCCTCGTGCACAGCCTGCTCGAGTACCCGCTGTGGTACGGCCCCTTCCAGCTGGTCTTCGGCCTGTGCCTGGGCATGCTGTGGCCCGCGCGCCGAACCGAGGAATCGTCACCGCGATCGATCAGGAAGTGGCTCCCCGATCGCCGAAGATTCCAGGCGCTGGCAGGCATCGCCCTGCTCTCGTTCGTCGTCTACGCCGCCTGGGACTACACGCGCATCAGCCAGATCTACCTGCCGCGCGATGCGCGCCTGCCACCCTGGCAGGACGACACGCTTGCGAAGGTCCGCAGTTCCTGGCTGTTCGCGCGCCAGGTCGATTTCGCCGAGCTGACGTTGACGCCGGTCACGCACGAGAACGCGGCCCGGATGCATGCACTCGCGCAGCGAACGCTGCATTTCTCGCCGGAGCCGCGCGTGATCGTGAAGCTGATCGAGAGCGCGGAGCTCTCGGGCCATGAAGACGAGGCGCGTCTGATCGCCGAGCGCTTCAGGGAGGCCTATCCGAGCGCCTACGTCCACTGGCTCGGGCACAACCCGGGCGACAAGGCCCCGGCTCCCTAGGCTGCAGGCGCAGTCCAGCTCCCCGACTTCCCGCCGTGCTTCTCCACCACATGCACCCCGGTGACCGTCATCCCGCGGTCCACCGCCTTGCACATGTCGTACACGGTCAGGAGCGCGATCTGCACGGCGGTCAGCGCCTCCATCTCCACGCCGGTCGGCCCGACGGTCTCGACGGTGGCGGTGCACCGCACGTGCGGGGTCGCGTCGCCGGCCTCGGAGAGCGCCAGGTCGACCGCCACCCGGGTGATGGCCAGCGGATGGCACAGCGGGATCAGGTCGCTGGTCTTCTTGGCCGCCTGGATGCCGGCGATGCGAGCGATGCCGAGCACGTCGCCCTTCTTCGCGCTGCCCGAGGCGATCAGCGCCAGGGTCTCGGCCCGCATCTCGATGCGGCCGGTGGCCACGGCCACGCGATGGGTGGCGGGCTTGGCGGCGACGTCGACCATGTGGGCCTGGCCCTGGGCGTCGAAATGGGTGAGTGAGCTCATGGTGAACGTTCAAGAGGGAGGTGCATCATACGAGCCCGAGTTCTGGACAAGCCATGCCACGCTGGACCCCACCCCCTCGCAAGAAGCGCCTCTTCGCGCCCGCCATGCGGACGGTTTGCGCTAGTGTTTTGATAGCTTCGCAGGTGCTGATGCCGCCATTGGCGCGCGCCCAGCTGCTGCCGGGGCTCGGCGACGGCGGCGAGATGACGGCGACCGCCGAGCGCCACCTTGGCGACCAGATCGCGCGCGAGCTCTACCGCGACACGGACTACATCGACGATCCGGTGATCGCCGACTACGTGCAGGAGATCTGGCAGCGCCTGCTGGCGGCGGCGCGGGTGCGTGGCGAACTCACGCCCGAACTCGACGAGCGCTATGCCTGGGTGGTGATGCTGGGGCGCGACCGCAACATCAATGCCTTCGCGCTGCCGGGCGGCTACCTCGGGCTCAACCTGGGGCTGGTGGCGGCGGTGGGCAGCCGCGACGAGCTGGCGACGGTGCTTGGGCACGAGCTGTCGCACGTCACGCAGCGCCACATCGCCCGCATGATGGACAAGCAGAGCAAGCAGTTCCCGCTGATGCTCGCGGGCCTGATCCTCGGCATGATCGCCGCGGGCAAGAGCCGCAGCGGCGGCGACGCGGGCCAGGCGATGGTCATGGGCAGCCAGGCGGCGTTCATGCAGAACCAGCTGAACTTCTCGCGCGACATGGAGCGCGAGGCCGACCGCGTGGGCTTCGGCGTGATGACGCAGGCCGGCTTCGCGCCGCAGGGCGCGGCGACGATGTTCGAGAAGCTGCAGTACGCCTCGCGGCTCAACGACAACGGTTCCTTCCCCTACCTGCGCAGCCATCCGCTGACGAGCGAGCGGATCTCCGACATGCAGGGCCGCTTCCAGTTCCGCATGGACACGGTGCCGGCACCGGTACTCGTGATGGACCACGCGATGGTCTCCTCGCGCGCGCGCGTGCTGACGCGGCCCGGCGTCGACGTGCTGCGTCAGTGGGTCGACGCGGCCGCCAGCGGCGAGTTCGCCAGGAGCTCGCCGGCCCAGCAGGCCGGCACGCTCTACGCGGCGGCGCTGTCGGCCAAGGAATTGCGCGACTACAAGGCAGCGCGCGCGCTGGCGCAGCGACTGGTCGAGCGCACGGCGGACGATGTCCCGGCCGCGCGCCAGGCGCGCTGGCTGCAGGCCGAGATCGAACTGGCGGCGGGCGGCGCGGGCGTGGCCAAGGCGGCCTCGCTGCTCGATGGCAAGGCGAAGTCGCGGCCCGAGATGCTGCTGGCGGCGGACGCCGCGGTGGCGGCCCGGCAGCCGGCGCCGATGATCCCGGTGCTGCGCGACTGGGTGGCGACGAACCCGCGCGATGCCACCGCCTGGCGCACGCTGGCCAATCTCTATGGTGCACAGGGCGACACGCTGCACGCGATCCGCGCGGACGCCGAGTCGAACGTGGCGATCCTCGACTATCCGGCCGCGCGCGACCGCTTCAAGGCGGCGCAGGAACTGATCCGCCAGAGCCAGAGCGGCCGTCCGGGCGCGGTGCCGGTCGACCACTTCGAGGCGTCGATCGTCGACACCCGCGCGCGCGAGATCGAGGTGCTGGTGAAGCGGCAGGCCGAGGAGCCGGCACTGCGTTGAGCCGGCGGCAGGCCGATCAGCGGCGCGTCAGCAGTCCGCCGAGCGCGCTCTCGATCAGCAGGCCGAGCACCGAGTAGAGCAGCGAGCCCACGAGCGCGGCCAGGAAGCCGTTGACGTGGAAGCCCGACAGCAGGCCGGAGGCGGCCCAGAACATCAGCGCGTTGATCACGAACAGGAACAGCCCGAGCGTGACGATGGTGACCGGCAGCGTGAGCACCACCAGCACCGGGCGCACGATCATGTTGAGCAGGCCGATGACCACGGCCGCGATCAGTGCCGCGCCGAAACTGCTGACCTGGACGCCGCTGTAGAGGTAGGCCACCGCGAGCAGCGCCACCGCGCTGAGCAGCCATTTGAGGAGGATGCGCATGCGGCCCAGGATACCGCAGCGCCGGGGCGGCGGCGAGACGGACATGCCCGCGAATCCGCGTGGGACGGGGCGTTGGCAAGGCCAAAAAAACGGCTCCCGAAGGAGCCGTCGCCTGAGCGGGATGGCGCGGCACCAAGGCCGCGACCCCCTTATTCCGCCAGTTCGTTCGCCAGCACCAGCAGCGCGCCCATGCCCATCACGGCACCGGGAAAAGCCCAGCCCTGCTGGCCGGCCGGCTTCTGCTCGGGCGTGACCGGCTCGAGGTCCACGCCGACCTTCGGACGGCGGGCATCGACCACGTGCGATGCCATGTGCTCGCGCTTGAGCTGTTGCGTGAGCTCGGCCAGCGGACCCTTGGCCAGCACGGCCGTGACCTGCCCGCCATTGCGCTCCAGCAGCGGCAGCAGCTGCGCCTGCAGCTTGCTGAACCACTTCGCGCGCCAGTTCTCGCGCGCGCTGTGGCTCACCCACTTGCTGATGCGATGCGTCATGCGCGGCGCGCAGGCCACGAGCACCCAGTGACGCGCCACGACCGCATCGGCATCCGGCGCCAGTTCGGCGAACTGTTCGCAGGCGTAGACGGCGTCGTCGACGTAAAGAATGATCTTTTCCATAGGGTGCTCCTTCAGGTAGTTAGAGTGGCAGAGACGGGTCGAAATGGATAGGGGACTTTCGTGGGGCGGGCAGCGGGCTCAGCTCGCGGTGGCCGGCGTGGAAGCCTTGGCGCGGGCCTGGCGCGCGGCCACCCACTTGCCGATGGCCAGCACGAGCAGCGCACCGATGATGCCGGAGGCGTACTTCACGACATCGGTCTGCGGCAGCTTCGGCACCCAGGTCCAGGCGGCGGGGTTGACCACGGCGGGGTCGGACACGGCCATGGTGCCGGCGATCCAGCCCAGCAGCATGCCCCCGAGCGTGATGATCATCGGGAAGCGGTCCATCAGCTTGATCACGAGCTGGCTGCCCCAGACGATGATCGGGATGCTCACGAGCAGGCCGAAGATCACGAGCGGCATCTGGTGGCCTTCGCCGGCGCCTTGGGCGGCACCCGCGATGGCGATCACGTTGTCGACGCTCATCACGAGGTCGGCAATGATCACGGTCTTGACGGCACCCCAGAGCCTGTCGCTGCCGGCGATGTTGCCGTGCGCGTCGTCATGCTCGGGCGCCAGCAGCTTGACGCCGATCCACAGCAGCAGGATCGCGCCCACGAGCTTCAGGAACGGAATGGCCAGCAGGGTCAGCGCGAAGAAGATCAGGATCACGCGCAGCAGGATGGCGCCGGCGGTGCCCCACAGGATGCCCTGCGTGCGCTGGGCCGGCGGCAGCTTGCGGCAGGCCAGCGCGATCACGACGGCGTTGTCGCCGCCAAGAAGGATGTCGATCATGATGATCTGACCGACGGCGACCCAGAATTCCGGGGTCATGAACTGTTCCATAGTTTCCTCTGTTCCTCGTGCCCGGTCCGCTGCGCCGGTACGTGGCGGCCGCGGGCAAGGCACATCGATGCGTTTCGATTCATCCCGGGCGGGCTGATCGATGCGAGGAAATGAAACCGGGTGACACCGGGGACTTCAACGACGCTTCGACCAAACCTGCACAGGTTCAAATCGAAGGTCTGGCTCGGCATGCGCATGGCCGCTCGGCGACATGCGCGATGCCCGACAGGCCGGAAGTGTTGTGCTTCGTATTGACGACCTGGCGATGTCCGCCGCGTATGCGACGGCCGGGAGCTACTCCCCTTCGTGGGCGCGATTAGAGCATCGGCGCTCGCGCGCTGGCAACCGAAAGTTTCAAGCTTTCAAACGGAAGGCGTTCAAAACCTGCATCGCCGCAAGGTCTATTGCTACAAGTTTGGTAGCGCCTATAACCTTCGGAGGTCCCGGGACATTGGCGGACTATGATCGCCCGCCCTGCCATCTTTCTGCGTTTCATGGCCGCCATCCACATCACCGACATCGAGGCCGCCATCAATCACTGGCGCGAGAAGAGCCCCTCGCCCGATGGCGTCACGCTCGCGCCCGAGCTGCGCGCGCTGGCCGAGGTCTATGCGCTCATGGTCTACCACCACGAGGACGAGGTCGACGAGGTCGGCTTCCCGGCCAAGGCCTGGGCCGCCTGGCTGGACTGGTACCAGAGCACGCCCGACACCCCCTGCATCGCGATCTGCTCCACCAGCCAGGGCGACGACCAGTGCAAGGGCTGCGGGCGCAGCTTCGACGAGGTGCAGCACTGGCCCGCGATGACGCCGGCCGAGAAGCGCGTCACCTGGCGCCGCATCACCATGGAGGATTCGGCCTGGCGCTTCAACCGCTATGCCGAGCGCGCGCGCGAGGCCGAGCCGCCGCAGTGGCCCGATGACGATCCCGCCGTGCCCACCGGGCCCGAAGACGCGAGCTGAGCGGCCGACCCGATGCGTCGCCTCGCGCAAGCGCCCAACCTCGCGATCGCGACGCTGTGGGTGCATGCGCTGCGCGAGGACGGCGTGGCCGCGACGGTGCAGCGCGAGTACCTGGGCGCGGCGGCCGGCCAGCTGCCGCCCGACCAGTGCCTGCCCGAGATCTGGATCGACGACGAAAGCCAGTTCGAGCTCGCGCAGCGGCTGCTGCATGCGTTGCAGCACCGGCCGCAGCGCAGCTGGCAGTGCGTCTGCGGCGAGCGGATCGAGGGCGGCTTCGAGCAGTGCTGGCAGTGCGGCGAGATGATGCCGCCCTGAGGCCCCTGCGTTATTTCCAGCGCAGCAGCTCGATGTCGACGCTGTTCGCGCCGTCGCCGAGCGTCAGCGTGTTCTCCTGGATCGTCGCCTGCAGCTGCATCGAGCGCTGCGCCAGCGCCGCGAGCGCCTGCGAGGCGGCCGTGGGCACGCGGTAGACGCTCAGGTTCTGCGGCCGCGAGAGCTTGTTCTCGATGCCGCGCCACCAGATCTCGGCCGCGTGGTTGAAGCAGTAGACGATCACCTGGTCGGCCTTGCCGCAGGCCTTGATGACGGGCTTGTCCTCGGGCTGGCCGACTTCGATCCACAGCCGGGTCTGGCCCGTGAAGTCGCGCAGCCAGACATCGGGTTCGTCCACGTTCGACAGGCCGGCGCCGAAGGCCAGCGTGCCGTCGCCCTTGCAGATGTCCTGCAACTGGTGCGCGTTGAGCGCCAGCGCGACCAGGCGGATCATCATCCGCTCGTCGGTCTCGCTCGGATGGCGCGCCAGCGTGAGCGCGTGGTCGGCGTAGTAGCCGTGGTCGATGTCGGCCACCGCGAGGTTGGCCTTGAAGATGGTGGATTTGAGCGCCATGGGTGCGCGAGTGTATGCGCGCGCTCCCGGGCCGGCGCCGGCCCGGGAGCTGCCCGCCGGCCGATCAGTAGGCGACCGAGGCCTGCAGGTACACGGTGCGCGGCTGGCCCACGTACTTGCCGCCGTTGTTGTCCACCGAGCGGTTGAAGTACCGGCGGTCGAACAGGTTCTTCACGCCCACGGCCAGCTTGAGGTTGCGCATGGTCGGGCCGAAGTCGTAGCCCGCGCGCAGGTTCATCACCGCGTAGCCGGGGATGTTGCCCAGGCGGCCGGTGCTGTCCTCGAGCGTGACGTAGCGCGCATTGGTGTCGGGCGAGCCCGGCGAGCGCTGCTTCGACTGCGCGTAGACGTCGGCGTTGAAGGTCCACGGGCCGCGCTCGTAGCGCGCGCCCAGCGTGGCCACCTGGCGCGAGTAGAACGGCAGGTCGCGGCCCGCGAAGGCGCCGGCCTTCTGCGTGGCCTGGGTGTAGGTGTAGGTCGCCGACAGCGACAGCCCCTTGAGGGCCGGGCTCAGGTCGCCGAGCTCGTAGCGCAGCGCCGATTCCAGGCCGCGGTGGCGCGTGGCGCCCAGGTCGGTCCACTGGCCGACGTCGCCCGTGATCGAGCGCGCGAGCTGCAGCTCCTTGTCGAAGTCGATGTTGAACAGCGTGAGCTCCGAGCTCCAGGCCTCGCCCTTGTAGTGCGTGCCGATCTCATAGGTCTTCGCCTTCTCGGGATGCAGGCCGTCGGTGGACTGGGCGAGCTGCGCGTACTGCTGCGGCCCGAAGGACACGCCGGCGTTCGCGAACAGCGACCAGCGCTCGTTCATGCGGTACATCACCGACACGGTCGGCAGCCATTCGTTGGAGTCGATCTTCGGCGCGATCACGCTGGTGATGCGGCCGCTGGTGAGCCCCACCACGTCGTTGTGCGAACGGATCGCCTCGTAGCGCACGCCGGGCGTCACGGTCCAGTTGCCGAAGTCGATGCGGTCGTCGATGTAGAAGGCGTTGGCGGTGGTGCCGCCGGCGCTGGTCTGGTAGGCCGGCTGCGCCAGCGTGGTGGCGTCGAAGCCCAGGCGCGGGCGGTAGTAGCTGCTGCGCGTGGCCACTTCCGAGCTGGACTCCTTGAGGTAGCGGTAGCCCACGCTGACTTCCTGCACCACGCTGCCCGAGTCGATCAGGCGCGAGTAGCGCGGCTCGATCGCGAAGGTGTGGTACTCGCGCGGCGCGGCGGTCAGGCGGCGCTGGCCGGCGCTGGTGCCCGTGCCTTCCTGCTCGAGGTGGCTGCCGCGGAACGAGTCGGTGTAGTAGGTCAGCAGCTCGAACTTGTTGATGCCGTCGTTGTGCGTGTAGCGCAGCGAGCCGTCGGTGCGCCGTCCGGTGAATTCGTCGAAGGGACGGTCCGACTGGAACGGGTTCAGCGCGTACTGCGCCGTCGTCAGGCCGCCGGGCATGCGGCCCTGGCCCTCGAAGTGGTGCAGCGACACCGCGATGTCGTCGGTCTTCGAGAAGCGGTAGCTGCCCTTGAGCATCAGGTCGTCGATGTTCGTCTTGTCGTTGCTCTGGCGGAAGCCCTCGCCGTGCGTGCCCGAATACAGCAGCGCCAGGCCCAGGCCCTTGTCGTTGGTGCCGCCGACGAACACGCTGGGCGTCGACTTGGTGCCGCCGCCATGGCCCGCGCTCTCCACGCCGACGCTCGCCTCGGCGGCGAACTTCTCCGGGATCGAGCGCGTCACGAAGTTGATGATGCCGCCCACGTTCTGCGGTCCGAAGCGCACCGAGCCGGCGCCGCGCACCACGTCCACGGTCTCGATGTTGCCCAGCGACAGCGGTGCCAGCGACAGCTGCGGCTGGCCGTAGGGCGCGTAGGCCAGCGGCACGCCGTCCATCAGGATGGTGGAGCGCGGCGACAGGCGCGAGGTCAGGCCGCGCACGCCGACGTTCAGCGAGATGTCGCTGCCGCCGGTGCCGTTGCTCTCCTGCACCTGCACGCCGGGGATCTGGCGCAGCACGTCGCGCACGCTCGACGAGCCGCTCTCGCGGATCTGGCGTTGTTCGACGATGGTCCGCGCGCCGGGGTGCTCGACGACCTTCTTCTCGGTCGGGCTGCCGAGCCAGTCACCGGTGACGGTGATGGCCTCGAGCGCCTTGCCGTCGGCGCCCACGGGCGCATCGCCCTCGGCGGCGAAGCCGGGCAGGCTCAGGGGAAGCAGGGCCATCGCGATGGCTGTGCGTTGGAAGGGGGACACGGGAACTCCTCGGGTTTTTGAAATTGAAAAAGGAACGGGCGGGCGTGGGGCGCGTCGTTCGGGCAGGCCGGCGTCGTCGCGCCGTCGTCGAATCGCCTGGCGTCAGGACGAGGGGCGTGCGACCGCTGCGCTGCGCCGGGCGGCCTCGGCGGCCGTGCGGCGGCGCCGCCACCAGAGCCAGATGCCGCTGAAGCCCAGGCCGCCGAGCGCGAGGCCCAGCAGCGCGGTCACGATCTCGTGGACCACGCCGCCGAGCTCGCCGGTGTGCAGCGGGAAGATCACCGCCACCGAGCCGTTGCCGGCATCGAGCTCCTGCCACTTGCGCGCGGCCAGCACCTCGCCGGTGACCGGGTGGAGCCAGGCCGAGCTGATGCCGTTGGGATGCGGGTCGTCGGGCAGCTTGAAGCGAACGCGCACGGGCCGGTCGGCCTTGCCGGGCACCGCCACGTAGCCGATCGGCTGGCCCGGGTAAACCTGCTGCGCGCGCGCCACGATCTCGTCCAGCGGCAGGCGCGGGCCCTGGGCCGCGCCCTTGGCGATCGTCGGCGCCTTGACCAGCTTCTGCCCCATGGCGGCGGAGATGAAATCGCCCAGCGGCCGCCAGGCCATGTAGGCGCCCGTGGCGACCGACACCGCGATCAGCAGGCCGAGCACCGCGCCGCCCGTGCGGTGCAGGTCGAACAGCCCGCGCAGCAGGCCGCGGTTCAGCACGATGCGCAGCGAGGGCGGCCAGCGCGTCGGCCACCACAGCACCAGGCCCGTCACCAGCAGCACCAGGTAGGACAGCGCGACGAAGGCCAGGATGCCCTTGCCGGTGCTGTCGAGCAGCAGGCTGTTGTGGATCTTGTAGATCAGGTTGTAGGCACCTTCCTGGGTGCCGCGCCGGCCCTGTTCGGCGCCGGTGAAGGGGTCGAGGTAGACCGTGCCGTCCCAACTGCCGCGCACCAGCACCCAGTAGCTGTCGCCGGGCTGGCGCGGCGGGCGCAGGGTCAGGTTGGTGTCGGGGCCGAACTCGGCCAGCAGGCGCTGGCGCAGCGGTTCCAGCGGCAGCCGCGCCGCGGTGGCGTCGCCGGCCGTGCGCGCGACGAACAGCTCGGGATGGGCCTGACGGTCGAGCGGCTGGCCCACGACCAGTGCCGCGCCGAGCAGCGCGGTGACGGCGAGGATCGGGCCGAGCGTGAGGCCGACCCAGCGATGGATCTTGAGCCAGAGACGTCGCAGGGAAGCGCGCAGCATGGACGACGGGGACGCCGAGGCGTCCCGCACGGAAGTGTTGCTGGCTGGCGCACGGCCGGCATGCGACGTGCGTTGGCTAGGAAATTGGAAGGAAACCGGAAAGGGCGATCGAAACGAATCGGCCGCCCTCGAACGGCTTCAGGCGGCCTCAGCGAACGAACCAACCGCTTAGAAAAGAGGTTGGTGCATCGATGCACAGGGCGTCAGATTCTACCGGCGAGTTCGGCCGCCTTGCCCACGTAGCTGGCCGGTGTCATGGCCAGCAGGCGGGCTTTTTCCTCTTCGGGAATCGCGAGCGAGCGGATCAGGCCATGCAGCGCCTCGGCCGTCACGGTCTGGCCGCGCGTCACTTCCTTGAGCTGCTCGTAGGCGCCCTGCACGCCGAAGCGGCGCATCACGGTCTGGATCGGCTCGGCCAGCACTTCCCACGAGGCGTCGAGGTCGGCCGCGAGCGCGTCGCGGTTGAGCTCGAGCTTGCCCAGGCCGGTGGCCAGGCTGGCATAGGCCAGGGTCGCGTAGCCGAAGGCCACGCCGATGTTGCGCAGCACGGTGCTGTCGGTCAGGTCGCGCTGCCAGCGGCTGATCGGCAGCTTCTCGCTCAGGTGGCGCAGCAGCGCGTTGGCCAGGCCCAGGTTGCCCTCGGCGTTCTCGAAGTCGATCGGGTTGACCTTGTGCGGCATGGTCGAGGAGCCGATCTCGCCCTTCTTGAGCCGCTGCTTGAAGTAGCCCAGGCTCACGTAGCCCCAGACGTCGCGCGAGAAGTCGACCAGGATGGTGTTGGCGCGCGCCACGGCATCGAACAGCTCGGCCATGTAGTCGTGGGGCTCGATCTGGATGCTGTAGGGCTGGAAGCTCAGGCCCAGGCCCAGCGGCGCCGGGGTTTCGACGACCTTGCGGCTGAAGGCTTCCCAGTCGAAGTCGGGCCAGGCCGCCAGGTGGGCGTTGTAGTTGCCGACCGCGCCGTTCATCTTGCCCAGCAGCTGCACCGAGGCGATCTGCGCGCGCGCCTTCGACAGCCGCACCGCCACGTTGGCGATCTCCTTGCCGACCGTGGTCGGGCTGGCGGTCTGGCCATGGGTGCGCGAGAGCATCGACACGTCGGCGAACTGGTGCGCCATCTCGCGCAGCTTGGCGATCAGGCCGTCGATCGCGGGCAGCAGCACGGTGTCGCGCGAGGCCTGGATCTGCAGCGCGTGGCTGGTGTTGTTGATGTCCTCGCTGGTGCAGGCGAAGTGCACGAACTCGGCCGCGGCCAGCAGCTCGGGGCGGGCCTCGAACTTGGACTTGATCCAGTATTCGACCGCCTTCACGTCGTGGTTGGTGGTCTTCTCGATCTCCTTGATGGCCAGCGCGTCGGCCTCGGAGAAGTGCGAGACCAGGCCCATCAGGTACTTGCGGGCGCCGCCGGTCAGCGGCTTGAATTCGGCGAAGCCGCAGTCCGACAGCGCGATGAACCACGCCACTTCGACCTGCACGCGCCGGTGCATGTAGCCCTGCTCGCTCATCAGGGGGCGCAGGGCCGCGAGTTTGGCCGCATAGCGGCCGTCCAGGGGGGAAAGGGCGGAGACGGTGGAGAAGCTCATGCCCGAATTTTAGGCGGGCCGCCCGGGGACGAACCCGGTACACCGAAAGCCGGGCTTTGGCGTTCCCCTAAAATGATTATGAACAAACGTTATCAAAATCGAGGGAGAGCGCCTTCATGAAACTGATCGGATCCGCCGCCAGCCCCTATGTGCGCAAGGTGCGCGTGGTGCTGGCCGAGAAGCGGCTCGACTACCAGTTCGTGATCGAGGACGTCTGGTCGCCCGACACGACCATCGCCCATTCCAACCCCCTGGGCAAGGTGCCGTGCCTGATCATGGAAGGCGGCGAGGCGATGTTCGACTCGCGCGTGATCGTCGAATACATCGACACCCTGTCGCCGGTCGGCAAGCTGATTCCGCAGCAAAGCCGCGAGCGCGCCGAGGTCAAGACCTGGGAAGCGCTGGCCGACGGCGTGATGGACGCCGGCGTGCTGTGGCGCCTGGAGCGCACCTGGTCCGGCCGCGCCGACGGCGAGCGCAGCGAGGCCTGGATCGACCGCCAGCGCGCCAAGGTCGAGGCCGGCGTGGCCGCCATGGCCAAGGGCCTGGGCGACAAGCCCTTCTGCAGCGGCATCCACCTGAGCCTGTCGGACATCGCGGTGGGCTGCACCCTGGGCTGGCTGAACCTGCGCTTCCCCGAGATCGAGTGGCGTGCCGACTACGCGAACCTCGCGAAGCTCTACGACAAGCTGATGCAACGGCCGAGCTTCATCGACACCCAGCCCTGAGCGGCTGAACCGTTTTCGCCCATGAAAAAAGCGCCTTCCGGCGCTTTTTTGCCGTGGGCCCGGTCTCAGGGCTTGCGCAGCGTGTACTGCACCACGTCGATGCTGCGCTCGGCGAAGGCGGCCTCGCAGTAGGCCAGGTAGAACTCCCAGATCCGCATGAAGCGCTCGTCGAAGCCGAGTTGCAGCACCTGGGCGCGCTGCGCCAGGAAGCGCTCGCGCCAGCGCCGCAGGGTCTCGGCGTAGTCGGCGCCGAAGGCGAATTCGTCGATCACCTCGAGCCCCGCGGCCTCGGCGGCGCGCCGGAACTCGCGCGGGCAGGGCAGGCAGCCGCCCGGGAAGATGTACTGCTGGATGAAGTCGGTGGCGTCCACGTAGCGCTCGAACAGCGCGTCGTCGATCACGATGCTCTGGATGCAGGCGCGCCCGCCCGGCTTGAGCAGCCGGCTCACGCTCGCGAAGTAGGTCGGCCAGTATTCGCGGCCCACGGCTTCCACCATCTCGATCGAGCAGATCGCGTCGAAGGGCGCGTCGCCGGTGGTCCGGCCGATGTCGCGGTAGTCCTGCAGCCGCAGGTCGACCGGCAGGCCCTCGGTGCGCCGGCGCGCGTGGGCGAGCTGTTCGTGCGAGAGCGTCACGCCGGTCACGGCGGCGCCGAATTCGGTCGCGGCCTTCTCGGCCAGCGCGCCCCAGCCGCAGCCGATCTCGAGCACCCGGTCGCCGGGCCGCACGCCCGCCATGGCGAGCGCGCGCCGCACCTTGGCGTGCTGCGCCTCGGGCATCGGCCGCGTCAGGTCGCCCTCGAACCAGGCCGACGAGTAGTTCATCGTCTCGTCGAGCCAGAGTTCGTAGAAGGCATTGCCCAGGTCGTAGTGCGCCTGGATGTTGCGCGCGCTGCCGGTCCTGCTGTTGCGGTTCAGCAGCAGGTGGCGCAGGCGGTAGAGCAGGCGGCCGGTCCAGCTGCCGTAGAACACGTTCTCGATCGCGCGCCGGTTCGCCACGAACACGCGCAGCAGCTCGACCAGGTTCGGCGTGGTCCAGTCGCCCGCGATGTAGCTCTCGGCGAAACCGATGTCGCCCGACTTCAGCGCGGCGCTGCAGACCGTCCAGTTGCGCAGCGTGAGCGAGGCGGTCGGGCCCTCGCCCGGCGCGGCGCCGAAGTGGCGCACCGAATCGTCGGGCAGCCGCACGGTCAGCGAGCCGTGCGCGAGGCGCTGCAAGAGGCGCAGCACGCTGCGGGCCGCGCGCGGCGCGTCCTGCGGCAGGTGGAAGCCCGAGGCGGGCGAGTCGGCAGTGGTCGTCGTCGGGGTCATGGATTCGCCTGCGGCTGGCGCGGCTCGCCGCGCGACACGGAATGAAGCGGCGGGGCCGGCTTGTGGACGAAGGGCACGCGCTTGAGCCACAGCCGCGCGGCCTGCCAGTGGATGCGCGCGATCAGGCCCAGCGTCATCGCCGGGTAGCGCCAGAGCGCGCGCCGCAGGCTGGCGGCGTCGAGCGCCTGGAGTTCGCCACCGACGCTGGTCTGCAGCAGCGGGCCGTCGGCGTCGTCGTGGTCGATGCGCACCAGCGTGCGCGTGCGTTCGGCGTCGGTGAAGAAGCGGAAGCGGTAGCTGCCGTCGATGCGGCAGAACGGCGAGACGTGGAAGGCCTTGGTCGCGCGCAGCTCGGGCCCGTAGGCCGGCCGGTCGAGCAGGTAGCAGTGGCGCTCGCCGAAGGTGTTGTTGACCTCGACCACGATCGCGCGCAGCGCGCCCGCGCGGTCGTGGCAGTACCAGAAGCTGACCGGCTTGAAGGTGTAGCCGAACACCCGCGGATAGCAGTGCAGCCAGGCCTCGCCGTCGGCGTCGTCGATGCCGTGCGACGCCAGCAGCTCGTCGAGCCAGGCCAGCGCGCCGCCGGCACCGGGCGCGCGGCCGTCGCCATGGTCGACGTCGTGGAAGGACAGCGCGCCGCGGCGGTTGAACGCGAGCGCCGGGCTGCCGTCGCGGCGCAGGGCGCGCATCGGCAGCATGAGGAAGAAGGTGGGATAGGCGAAGGCGTTGCGGGCCGGGCGCAGCCGCGCATGCCGGACCTCGCCGAAGCCGATCAGCGGCAACGGCCCGGCCGTGGTCATGGGGCGTCTTTCCCGGTCGCCAGCTGCGCCTGCAGGCCGCGGGCCGCGGCCAGGCCGGCCTTCAGGCCGTCCTCGTGGAAGCCGTAGCCCATCCAGGCACCCGCGAACCAGGTGCGGCGCTGTCCCTGCAGCGCGGGCACCCGCGACTGGGCGTCGATCGCTTCGAGATCGAGCACCGGGTGGGCGTAGTCGTATTCGGCCATGACCTCACTACGCGCGATCTCGCGAACCGGATTCAGCGAAACGATCACCGGTTGCGACCAGGGCAGCGGCTGCAGCTTGTTGAGCAGGTAGTGCAGGCAGACCCCGCCCGATTCCCGCGCGCCGTCCGCGCGCTGGTAGTTCCAGGCCGCCCAGGCGGAGGGCCGCTCGGGCAGCACCGAGGCGTCGGTGTGCAGCACCGCGTGGTTCGGCTGGTAGCGGATGGCGCCGAGCGCCGCGGCCTCGGCGGCGCTGGGCTCGGCCAATAGAGCCAGGGCCTGGTCGGAATGGGTGGCGAGCACCAGATGGTCGAAGGCCTCGGTGCCGGCATCGGTGGCGATGCGCACGCCGTCGACATCGCGCTCGATGCGCCGCACCGGGGTGTTCAGCCGCGCATCGGACAGGCCCGCGACGATCTTCTCGACGTACTGGCGCGAGCCGCCGCGCACGGTGCGCCACTGCGGCCGGTTGGCGATCTGGATCAGGCCGTGGTTGTGGCAGAAGCGGATCATGGTCGCGACCGGGAAGGCCAGCATCTGCGCGGTCGGGCAGCTCCAGATGCAGGCCATCATCGGCAGGAAGTACCAGTCGCGAAAGGCCGGGCCGAAGCGGTGGGCATCGAGGAAGTCGCCCAGCGGCTGGGCCAGTTCGCCTTCGGTGCCGGCGAGCGCGATGCGCGTCGTCAGCCGGTTGAAGCGCATCAGGTCGGCCAGCATGCCCAGGAAGCGCGGGTCGACGAGGTTGCGGCGCTGCGCGAACACGGTCGCGAGGCTGCTGCCGCTCCATTCGAGCCGGCCGCCGCCGGGCCGCGTGGCCTGGACCGAGAACGACATGTCCGAGTCGGCGGTCGCCACGCCCAGGTCGGCGAACAGGCGGATCAGCTCGGGGTAGGTGCGGTCGTTGTAGACCAGGAAGCCGGTGTCGACGCCGTGCGCGACGCGTTCGCCCGAACCGGGCGAAACCGGCAGCGAGATCGTGGCCGTGTGGGCGTGGCCACCGAAGTAGTCACTGGCTTCGAAGAGGGTGATGCGGGCCGAGTCGCGCAGCGCGTGGGCCGCGGCCAGTCCCGAGATGCCGGCGCCGACGATGGCGACCCGGGCCGGCGGCCTCATGGCACCGCCCCGGGTTGGCTGGAAGACAAAAATGCTGCGAGGCGCCCCGACGCGAAGGAGGGAGGGAGGGAGGAGGAGAAGAATCGCCTCGGGATTTCGACCGGACGGCAGGCGCCCGGAAGACCTCGCAACATGAAAACCGTGGGGCATTCACTGCCCACGCGAGTTATGAGCGAGGACCTCGCCGCACGGTTCCCACCGCAGTGGTAAGCGTTTGTGACGATCGGTTCACAATCTGATTGACGCATCGGTAAATAATATTACCGATACGTCTCGGTGTGAACTGATCAGTTTCTATTTACATCGCTGGTGCGAACTCGCTGGCATCAGCCCGGATTGGCCGCCAACTGCTTCTCGATGATCGCGATGAAGGCGTTCTCGTCGGGCGCCGTCATGCTCGACCAGGCCTGCACGACCTTGCCGTCTCGGCCGATCAGGTACTTGTAGAAGTTCCATTTGGGCGTGGTGCCCGAGGCCTGGGCCAGTTGCTTGAACAGCGGATTGGCGTCCGAGCCGCGCACGGAGGACTTGCCGAACATCGGGAATTTCACGCCGAAAGTGCTTTCGCAGAAGTCGGCGATCTCCTTGTTCGAGGCCGATTCCTGGGCGAAATCGTTCGACGGGAAGCCCAGCACCACCAACCCGCGCGCGCGGTACTTGGAGTCGAGTGCCTCCAGTCCCTTGTACTGCGGGGTGAAGCCGCAGAAGCTGGCCGTGTTGACCACCAGCACCACCTTGCCCGAGTACTGGCACAGCGACTGTGGTTTTTCGTCCTGCAGCCGCGGGAAGGTGTGTTGCAGTATGGCGGGACAGCCCGCCGCCTGGGGCGCGGCGGCCGGCGCCGGTGCCGCGGGTTGCTGGGCGAGGGCCGTTGCCGCGGTCAACAGGCCGGCCATCAGGGCCATTGCCGACGTACGGAGCATCGGGACCGACAATGGGGTGGGGGTTCGCATGGCGGGCTCCTGGTTCACAAAGGGGGGCGCATCCGTGCCGCGACGGCGCACGTATCCGCATCATCGCGCGCTTGTCATGGACGCGCCAAACGTGCCGTTTAAAATCGGCGGCCTTAGAAAGATATAGATGCTCTATCCGGAACTCTTCAGACAACTCGAATCCGTCCGCTGGGACATGGACAAGGACATCCCGTGGCAGTCGTTCGACGCTTCGCTGCTGTCCGAAGAGCAGGCGCAAACCATCAAGATGAACGCCATCACGGAGTGGGCGGCGCTGCCGGCCACCGAGATGTTCCTGCGCGACAACCGCCACGATAGCGATTTTTCCGCTTTCATGTCGATCTGGTTCTTCGAGGAGCAGAAGCACTCGCTGGTGCTCATGGAGTACCTCAAGCGCTTCAGCCCCCAGCACGCCCCCACCGAGGCCGAGCTGCACGAGGTGCGCTTCGATTTCGACCCGGCGCCCCCGCTCGAGACGCTGATGCTGCACTTCTGCGGCGAGATCCGCCTCAACCACTGGTACCGCCGTGCCGCCCAGTGGCACACCGAGCCGGTCATCAAGCACATCTACACCACGCTGAGCCAGGACGAGGCCCGCCACGGCGGCGCCTACCTGCGCTACATGAAGCGCGCGCTCGAGAAGTTCGGCGACGAGGCCCGCTCGGCCTTCACCAAGGTCGGCGTGCTGATGGCGAGCGCCCGGCGCACCGCCCAGGCGCTGCACCCGACCAACCTGCACGTGAACAAGGCGCTGTTCCCGAACGACACCATCCAGAGCCGCATGCCCGATCCGGACTGGCTCGAGCACTGGCTCGACAAGCAGATCAAGTTCGACGCCGTCTGGGAAACCAAGGTCGGCGAGCGCATCCTGCACAACCTGAGCCTGCTGATGAACCGCAGCTTCAAGACGGTCCAGGAACTGAACCGCTACCGCAAGGAACTGGCGGCCAGCCTCGGCCCCAAGCCCGAATACCAGGGCGCGTAAGCAAGAAAGACAGCAGAAAATCGCCCCGCACGCCGGGGCGATTTTTTTGGGCGCCCCTGTCACGAACCGGCAACGCCAGCCGTCTTGCTTCCATGGACGCCGCCACCCTCGCCTTCGACCGCCACCGCCCGCGCCTGCAGGGCATCGCCTACCGCATGCTCGGTTCCGTGGCCGAGGCCGAGGAGGTCGTGCAGGACGCCTGGCTGCGCTGGCACGAAACCGCCACCGAGGCGCTCGACAGCACCGAGGCCTGGCTGGTCACGGTCGTGACCCGGCTTTCCATCGACCGGCTGCGCGCGGCCAAGGTGCAGCGCGAGCACTACAGCGGCCACTGGATGCCCGAGCCCATGCTCACCGAGTCGCCGGTCACGCCCGAGCAGATGCTCGAGCGCGCCGACGACGTCTCGGTGGCCTTCCTGGCCGTGCTCGAGCGGCTGGCGCCCGAGGCGCGCGCGGCCTTCCTGTTGCGCGAGGTGTTCGACACCGACTACGACGAGATCTCGCGCATGCTCGGCAAGAGCGAGGCCGCCTGCCGCCAGCTCGTGCACCGCGCCAAGACCCAGGTGCAGGAAGGGCGGCCGCGCTACCGCGTCTCGCGCGAGACCCAGATGCGGCTGCTGCGCAGCTTCGCCGAGGCCTCGGCCAAGGGCAGCGTGCGCGAGCTCGAGGCCTTCTTCACCGAGGAGGCCGAGCTGGTCGGCGACGGCGGCGGCAAGGTCCAGACCTTCACGCACGGGCTGGTCGGCGCGCGCCGCATCGCGCAGCTCTACTTCGCGGTGCAGCGGCGCCACGCGGGCGGCGAGCCGGAACGCAGCGTGCGCACCGAGCTGGTCGACATCAACGGCGAGCCGGGCCTGCTGCGCTTCATCGGCGGCGTGCTCGAGTCGGCCCAGACCTTCGAGTTCGACGGCGACCGCATCTCCCGCGTGCGCGCGCAGCGCAACCCCGACAAGCTCGCGCGCATCGCCGCGGCCTTCGCGCGCTGATTTTTTCGAGCTTCGTGTCACAGGCCGGCGGGCCGGCGCGTCTTCAGTGTGTAGCCCGATTTCATCGTCAACCACTGGAGAACATCGCCATGAACACCACCCCCCGCCTCAACTGGTTCAAGACCGTGCCCAAGGCCTTCGAGGCCCTGCTGTCGGTCAACACCGCCATCGCCGGCACCACGCTCGAGAAGAAGCTGGTCGACCTCGTGTTCGCCCGCGTCTCGCAGATCAACGGCTGCGCCTACTGCCTCGACATGCACGTGCGCGACCTGCGCAAGGAGGGCGAAGGCTGGCAGCGCATCAACAGCCTCCCGACCTGGCGCGAGATGAGCTTCTACGACGCGCGCGAGCGCGCCGCGCTGGCCTGGGCCGAATCGCTCACGCGCATGGCCGACCGCCACGATGCGCGCGATGCCGAGTACGAGGCGCTGAAGGCCGCCTTCAGCGACCTCGAGATCGCCGAGCTCACGGTCGCGGTGGCGCAGATCAATTCGTGGAACCGCATGAACGTCGCGATGCACGTGCCCGTGCCGGTCAAGCCGCTCGAATAAGTGCAGCGGCCGGGCGCTCCTAGCGCCGCTCGACCACCATCGGCGAGATGCGCAGGCTCTCGCGCACCTGCGACACGGCCTCGCCCGCTTCGCCGCGCGAGGCGAAGGGGCCGGCCTGCAGCCGGTGCGTGCCGGCTTCGCTGAACACGCGCAGCTGCGGCGCGAGCGAGGGCAGGCCGCGCGCGGCCTGGGCGCGCAGGGTCTCGGCGCCGCCGCGTTCGCGGAAGGCGCCGAGCTGGACCCAGAAGCCGGCCGAGGGCGTGTCGGGCCCGGCCAGCGAAGCCGCGGCGGCGGCAGCCACCGCCGCGGGCGTCGGCCCGCTCGGCGGCGACGCGGATGCGGCCGGTGCCAGCGGCGGCAAGGTGTTCACCACCATCGGCGGGCGCGGCCCCGGCGGCTCGACCTCGTCGTCGACGCCGGGGGCGGGCGCGGCCGCGGCCGCGGCGGGAGGCGCCACCGGCATCGACGAGGCTTCGGGCGCGCTGGTGCCCACCGTCGAGACCCAGGCCGAGGGCACGGCCACCGGCGCGGCGGCCGCGCGCGCGGGCACGGGTGGGGGCACGGGGGCCGCCGCCAGCATCGTGTCCGACCCGCGCCGCCACGCGCCGGTGCGGATGTCCTCGTTCGTGATGCGCTCGATCTCCACCGGCGCCACGCCGCGCAGCAGGTCGAGCTTGAGCGCGGCCGTGTAGCTCAGGTCGATGACGCGGCCGTCGACGAAGGGCCCGCGGTCGTTCACGCGCACGATCGCCTCGCGGCCGTTGGCCGGGTTGCGCACGCGCACGTAGCTCGGCAGCGGCAGCGTCTTGTGGGCCGCCGTCATCGCGTACATGTCGTAGGGCTCGCCGCTGGCCGTCGAGCCCGCGTGGAACTTGCGCCCGTACCAGGAGGCCAGGCCCGACTCGCGGAACGGCCGGTCGTCGGTGATCGGCGTGTAGCCGCGGCCGAGCACGGTGTAGGGCTTGCTGGTGCCGCCGCTGCCGCGGATCGGCTCGATGCGGGGCTCGGCGTCGGGCACGCGCTCGAGGTTGGACGGCGGGCTGGTGCCCGGACCGTCGCGGCCACCGCCGCCGCGCGGGCCGCTCGCGCATCCCGCGAGCACGATGGCGACAGCCACCGCACAGGCGGCGCCGGCCGCGCTGGATCGGCGGGCGCCGCGCGCCTCAACCAAACACGGCCCTCCACAGCGCCAGCATCGCCTCGCGCTGCGTGGCCAGCGCGGGCGGCGTCACCTGCGTGGGTTCTTCGTTGAGGCGTGCGCGGTGCTGCACGCGCCGCAGCTCGCGGTAGGCCGCGGCCGCGTTGCGGCCCACGCCCGGAGGCAGCAGGCCGGCATCCTCGGCGCGGATCAGCAGCGCGATGTTGCCGAGGTTGGGGATCAGTTCGGGATGCTCGCCCGAGGCCGACAGCACCAGGAACTGCACCGCGAACTCGGCATCGACCATGCCGCCAGGGCTGTGCTTGACGTCGAAGCGGTCGGCCTTCACGGGCCGCGCGCCGCGCAGCTTGTCGCGCATCGCGATGATCTCGGCCTTCAGCGCCTCGCGGTCGCGCGGCGCCACCAGCACGGCCTCGCGCACCTGGTCGAAGCGCGCGCCCAGTTCGGCGCCGTGGTCCTCGCTGCCGAGCACGAAGCGCGCGCGCGTCATGGCCTGGTGTTCCCAGGTCCAGGCGGTGTTGCTGCCGCGGCCGAGCTGGTACTTCTCGTAGGCCTCGAAGCTGGTGGTCAAGAGGCCCGAGTTGCCGTTGGGCCGCAGCGCGGTGTCGATCTCGAACAGGTCGCCCTCGCGCGTCTTCACCGTGAGCCAGTTGATGAGCTTGCGCACGTAGGCCGCGTAGACCTCGCCGGCGCGCTCGTCGTCGTCGTCGTAGACGAACACGATGTCGAGGTCGCTGCCGTAGCCGAGCTCTTTGCCGCCCAGCTTGCCGTAGCCGATGATCGCGAACTGCGCCACCTCGCGGTGCCGGTTGCGCACATGCGGCCAGCACCAGCGGGCGGTCACGCGCAGCGTGGTGTCGGCCAGCGCGCTCAGGTCGTCGGCCACCTGCTCGACGCTGATGCGGCCGTCCACGTCGCGCGCCAGGGTGCGGAACACCTCGGCATGGTGCGCGTGGCGCAGCAGGTTCAAGAGGCGCTCCTCGTCGGCCTCGCCGGTGCGGCTCAGCGAGGCATGGCGCGCCTCGAGCTCGCGCTCGAATTCGGCGGCCACGAAGCGGCCCGACAGCATCTCGTCGCTGGCCAGCTCGTCGATCACGCCCGGGTGCTGCATCAGGTAGCGCGCCGGCCAGCGCGCCGAGCCCAGCAGCCGCAGCAGGCGTTCCTGCACCGCGGGCCGCTCGACCAGCAGCGCGAGGTAGCTCTCGCGGCGCAGCAGCGGCTCGATCCAGTCGGCCCAGCGCAGCGCGGCATCGACGTGGTGCGCGGTCTGGCCCTGGCCGTCGCCGTCGGGTTCGCGCAGCCACTGGCCGGTGCGCTGCACCAGCTGGCGCAGCCGCGCGCGCGTTTCATCGCGCAGCGCCATCATGCGCGGCGTCTCGCACCAGTCCTTGATGCGTTCGGCGAAGGCCGGCGGCAGCTCGTCGAGCAGGTCCGAGAGCTCGGCCGGCGCGGCCGCCTTGCGCGCGCCGTTGCACTTGCCGTTGCAAGGCTTGTCGCCGCCCAGCAGCTTGTCGAACTCCTGCGCGACGAACTCGCGGTGGGTGTCGAGCTGGGCCAGGAACGGGCAGCAGTCGGCATAGCCGAGGGTCTGCGCGATCCAGCGCAGGTCCTCGTCGGCCACGGGCAGCGCATGGGTCTGCTGGTCGTCGAGGTACTGGATGCGGTGCTCGACCCGGCGCAGGAACTCGTAGGCCGCGGCCAGCGTGTCGGCGGTTTCCTGCGGCATCAGGCCGGCGCGCGCGAGCCGCTGCAGCGCATCGAGCGTGGGCCGGGTGCGCAGCTCGGGGAACTGGCCGCCGCGCACCACCTGCAGCAGCTGCACGGTGAATTCGATCTCGCGGATGCCGCCGCGCGACAGCTTGACGTCGTTCGCGCGCTCGGGCCGGCCCGCGCTGCGGCGCGCCGACTGCTCGCGGATCTGGCGGTGCAGCACGCGCAGCGAATCGAACACGCTGTAGTCGAGGTAGCGGCGGAACACGAAGGGCAGCACCGCGCCGCGCAGGCCCTGGGCCTGGCCTTGCGCGACCACCTCGGTGGGCGCGACCACGCGGCTCTTCATCCAGGCGAAGCGCTCCCATTCGCGGCCCTGCACCTGGAAATACTCCTCCAGCGCATCGAGCGAGACCACGGGCGGCCCCGAGTTGCCGTTGGGCCGCAGCGCCAGGTCGACGCGGAACACGAAGCCGTGCTCGGTGGTGTCGCCCACCAGCGCGTAGATGCGCTTCACGGCGCGCGCGAAGTACTCCTGGTTCGCGAGCTTGCCGCGGCCCTGGGGGTCGCCGGCGGTGTCGCCGTCCTGGTCGTAGAGGTAGATGAGGTCGATGTCGCTCGACACGTTGAGCTCGCGCGCGCCGAGCTTGCCCATGCCCACGATCCACAGCTGCGAGCGCTGGCCGTCGGCGCCCTGCGGCGCGCCATGCGCGGCGTCGAGCTCGGCGCAGGCCTCGCGGCAGGCGGTGTCGAGCGCGAACTCGGCGAGCTCGGTGACCGCGGTGGTCACCACGGCCAGCGGCGCCTGGCGGTCGCAGTCGAGTGTGACAAGGCGTTCCATCACCAGCTGCCGCACGATGCGCAGGGCGTCGCCCACGCCGTCGCCGCGCGCGCGCAGTGCCTCGTAGGCCTGCGTCATCGATGCGCGGCGCGGTTCGCCCTCGGGCAGCAGCGCGAGTTCGCCCGCATAGCGGCGGCGCAGGCGCTGCACGAAGCGCGAATAGGAGGACAAGGCGGGCTTGTCCGCGTCGGGGTTCGTCGATGCTGTAGCTGACAACTGATTCAAACTGGTGCTGGTTGCGGCGGAACCCGTCCCGATGGTGGCGGTCATAATTCCCGGCACAGCGCGATCCTCAATGAACGACACGGTGTCTTCCCCTTCACGTCTGCTCAAGATCACCGCTGTGACGGCGCGCTGGCTCCTGGGTCTTCTCGTGGCTGCGTGGCTTCTCCTGGCCCTGGCAGTCGTGGTCCTGCACGCGTGGATTGTGCCGCGAATCGGCGATTACCGTGGTGCGCTGGAGGCGCAGGCCAGCAAGGCGATCGGGGTGCCGGTGCGCATCGGTTCGATCACGGCCCGTTCGGGCAGCCTGTTCCCCGCCTTCGAGCTGCGCGACGTGGTGCTGCAGGACGCGCAGCAGCGCGAGGCGCTGCGCCTCGTGCGCGTGGTGGCCAGCGTGTCGCCGCGCTCGCTGTGGCGCTTCAATTTCGAGCAGCTCTACATCGAGGGCCCGGCGCTCGACGTGCGCCGCGACACTCAGGGAAAACTCCATGTCGCGGGCCTGCACATGTCGACCGATACGACCGGAGAAACCCGCGCCGCCGACTGGTTTTTCGCGCAGCGCGAACTGGTGATCGAAGGCGGCACGGTGCGCTGGACCGACGAGCAGCGCCAGGCCGAGCCGCTGATGCTGACCGACGTGCGCTTCGTGGCGCGCAACGGCGGCCGCCGCCATGGCCTGCGGCTCGATGCCACGCCGCCGGCCGGCTGGGGCGATCGGTTCACGCTGCGCGGCGAGTTCCGCCAGCCGCTGCTGTCGGTGCGCACCGGCCGCTGGCAGACCTGGGACGGCCAGATCTACGCCGACCTGCCCTACATCGACGTGACCCGGCTCGGGCGCTATGTGTCGATCGACGCGCGCATCCGCGAGGGCAACGGCGCGCTGCGGCTGTGGGCCGACGTGGACGACGGCCAGATCGTGGGCGCGGCCGCCGACCTCGGGCTCGACCGCGTCGATGCCTCGCTCGGCCAGGGACTGCAGCCGCTGGTGCTGCGCGCGGTCACGGGCCGGCTCGCGGGCCGGCTCACGGTCGACACGATGGAGTTCTCGACCACCGCGCTGCAGTTCGACACGGCCGACGGCCTGCGCTGGCCCGGCGGCAACCTCTGGCTGCAGCACACGCCCGCCAAGGGCCGCACGCCCGAGCACGGCGCCTTGCGCGCCGACCGCCTCGACCTCGCGGCGCTGGCGCTCATCGCCGACCGGCTGCCGCTCGGAGACGCCACCCACCGCGTGCTCGATGCCTACGGCCCGCGCGGGCTGGTCGAGCGCATCGACCTGAACTGGCAGGGCTCGCTGGGCGCGCCCGACCGCTACCAGGCCAAGGGCCGCATCAGCGGGCTGCGCATCGCCTCGCAGCCAGGTGCGGCGCCGGCCGAGACCCCCGCTGCCGCGCCCGCCACGCCCGCGGCCAAGCCGCCCGCTCCGGCATCCTCGGCGAGCAGCGCGACCGCGGCCGCCCCGCCGCGCGTGCACCCCGGCACCCCGGGCCTCAGCGGTGCCACGCTCGACTTCGACGCCAGCCACACGGGCGGCAGCGCCACGCTCGCGATCGCGCAGGGCGGGCTCGAATTCCCCGGCGTGTTCGAGGAGCCCGCGATCCCGGTCGACCGGCTCTCGGCCCAGCTGCAGTGGAAGATCGACAACGGCAACACGCAGCTGCAGGTGTCGAAGCTGCGCTTCGCCAACGTCGATGCCGAGGGCGATGCCGAGGCCAGCTGGCGCACCAGCGACCCGGCCACCTCGAGCAGCAAGGCACGCTTTCCCGGCGTGCTCGACCTGCGCGGCAAGCTGACCCGGGCCGACGGCACGCGGGTCTACCGCTACCTGCCGCTCGACATCCCGCAGCACACGCGCGACTACGTGCGCGACGCGGTCACCAAGGGCGTCGCGAGCAGCGTCGACTTCCGCGTGCGCGGCGACCTGCACGACATGCCCTTCATGGATCCGCGGCTCGGCGAGTTCCGCATCGCGGCCAAGGTGCAGGACGTGCACTACGCCTATGCGCCGCCGCACGTGCCCGCGGCCACGCCCGTTCCCGCCGCGCCGGCGCCCGCACGCGGCACCGCGGCCTCCCGCGTCGCCGCCGCGCCCAATCCGCCGACCGTCGCCTCGCCCGCCGCGCCCGGCGTGGCCCAGTGGCCCGCGATCACCGGCCTGTCGGGCGAGCTGATCTTCGAGCGCGCCGGCATGCAGGTGCGCAACGCGCGCGGCCGGCTCGCGGGCGCCACCGCCATCGAGGTGTCGAAGGCCGAGGCGCAGATCCCCGACATGTCGCACCACGCCGCGCTGCTCAAGGTCGACGCGCAGGCGCGCGGGCCGTTGGGCGAGCTGCTGCGCGTGGGCGCGCCGCTGGCCGGCGATGCCGGCGAGTTCCTGCGCGGCGTGCGCGCCAACGGCGTGGCCGACTACAAGCTGCACCTCGAGTTGCCGCTCGAGGCCATGGACAAGGCGAAGGTGCAGGCCAGCGTGGCCTTCGGCGACAACAACGAGGTGCAGCCGGTGCCCGAGGCGCCGCTGCTGACCCAGGCCAAGGGCACGCTGAACTTCACCGAGACCGGCTTCGCGCTGGCCGGCGTGCAGGCCCGGCTGCTCGGCGGCGACGTGCGCATCGACGGCCGCGGCCGCTACACCGGCCCGGCCGCGAGCCACGAGCTCGCCATCCGCGCGCAGGGCAGCGTCAGCGCCGAGGGCATGCGCGCCGCGCGCGAGGTCGACTGGCTCGCGCGGCTGGCGAAGAAGGCCACCGGCGGCGCGCCCTACAGCGCGAGCTTCTCGATGCGCGAGGGTGTCTCCGAGTTCTCGGTGGCCAGCAGCCTGCAGGGCCTGGCGCTGCAGCTGCCGGCACCGCTCGCCAAGAGCGCCGAGGAGCAGATGCCGCTGCGCATCGAGAAGAAGATCGTGCAGCGCGAGGCGCGCGCCGGCACGGCGGGCAGCGCGGCGGCGGCCAGCGTCGCCACGCAGGACCAGATCGGCCTGGAGATCGGCCGCGTCGGCTCGGTGCAGTACGTGCGCGACATCTCGGGCAGCGAGCCGCGCGTGCTGCGCGGCGCCATCGCGGTCGGCCTCGCGGCCGGCGAGACCGCGAGCGTGCCCGAGCGCGGCGTGCTCGCCAACATCAATCTCGCGCGGCTCGACATGGCGGCCTGGCAGGCGGCCTTCGGTGAGGCCACCGGCGCGAGCAATGCCGAGGTGCAGGCCGCGGCCGGCGACGAGGCCTCGCCCTACCTGCCCACGCGCATCGCGGTGCGCGCGCAGCAGCTCAGCGTGGCGGGCCGCACCCTGCACGAGGTGGTGCTCGGCGGCACGCGCGACGGCGCGCTGTGGCGCGCCAACATCGACGCCACCGAGCTCAGCGGCTATGCCGAGTACCGCCACACCCAGGCCGGCCGGCTCTATGCGCGGCTCGCGCGGCTGAAGATCGCGCCGAGCGAGGCGCCCCAGGTCGAGGCCCTGCTCGACGAGCAGCCCGGCACCCTGCCCGCGCTCGACATCGTGGTCGACGACTTCGAGCTGCTCGGCAAGCGCCTGGGCCGCGCCGAGATCGACGCGGTCAACCGCGGCGGCGTGGGCCGCGAATGGCTGCTCAACCGGCTGAGCTTCACCATGCCCGAGGCCAACTTCGTGGCCAAGGGCACCTGGGCCGCGATCCCGGGCTCGGGCGGCGGCGGCCGCGCCGAGCAGCGCCGCACCGCCATGACCTTCCGCCTCGACATCAACGATGCCGGCATCCTGCTCGGGCGCTTCGGCATGCCCGGCGTGCTGCGCCGCGGCAGCGGCCGGCTCGAGGGCAACGTCGACTGGCGCGGCTCGCCGTTCTCCATCGACTACCCGAGCCTGGGCGGCCAGCTCGGCGTGAACGTCGAGTCGGGCCAGTTCCTCAAGGCCGACCCGGGTCTCGCCAAGCTGCTCGGCGTGCTGAGCCTGCAGGCGCTGCCGCGCCGGCTCACGCTCGACTTCCGCGACGTGTTCAGCCAGGGCTTCGCCTTCGACTTCATCCGCGGCGACGCCAAGATCGCGAACGGCACCGCGAGCACCAACAACCTGCAGATGAAGGGCGTGAACGCCGCCGCGCTGATGGACGGCTCGGCCGACATCGTCCACGAGACGCAGAACCTGCGCGTGGTGGTGGTGCCCGAGATCAACGCCGGCACCGCCGCGCTGGTGGCGACCGCGATCAATCCGGCCATCGGCCTCGGCACCTTCCTCGCGCAGTGGGTGCTGAGCAAGCCGCTGTCGAGCGCGGCCACCCAGGAGTTCCAGATCGAGGGCACCTGGGCCGACCCCAAAATAGCGAAGGTGGCGCGCCCGCTGCTGCCCAATATTTCCAACAATCTGCCGCACCTGCCGGCCATCCCCAGCCTGCCGGGCATCCCGGGGCTGCCGGCCGCGGGCGAGAGCAAGAGACCGGAGACCACGCAATGAGAGTCGCAGCGATCCAGATGGTGTCGGCCATCGCCCGCGAAGCCAACCTCGCGCGCGCGCACGACCTGCTCGCGCGCGCCGCCGCCGAGGGCGCCGAGCTCGCGGTGCTGCCCGAGTACTTCTGCATGATGGGCGCGCGCGACACCGACAAGCTGGCCTTGCGCGAGACCGCCGGCGCGGGCACGGTGCAGGGCTTCCTGGCCGACGCGGCGCGCGAGTTCGGCCTGTGGATCGTCGGCGGCACGCTGCCGATCGAGAGCACCGATGCCGACCACGTCTTCAACAGCTCGCTGGCCTTCTCGCCCGAGGGCAAGTGCGTGGCGCGCTACGACAAGATCCACCTGTTCTTCTTCGACAACGGCCGCGAGCGCTTCGACGAGCGCCGCGTGATCGCGCCGGGTGCCGAGCCGGTGCTGTTCGAGCTGCCCTCGCGCGACGGCCATGCCTGGCGCATCGGCCTGAGCGTGTGCTACGACCTGCGCTTTCCCGAGCTCTACCGCGCGCTCTCGCGCCAGGGCGTCGACCTGCTGCTGGTGCCCAGCGCCTTCACCCACACCACGGGCGCCGCGCACTGGGAGGTGCTGCTGCGCGCGCGCGCCATCGAGAACCTGGCCTGGGTGGTCGCGCCCGCGCAGGGCGGCACGCACGAGAACGGCCGCCGCACCTGGGGCCAGTCGCTGATCGTCGATCCCTGGGGCACGGTGGTCGCGCAGCAGGCGAGCGAGGAGGGCGTGGTGCTGTTCGACATCGACACCGCGCAGGTCGAGCGCGCGCGCACGCAGCTGCCCGCGCTGTCGCACCGCATCCTGTAGGGCCGGGCGCGATGGCGGTGGATGCGGCCGATCTTGCGGTGCCCGGCGCGCCGGAGCCCGGCTTCGCGCCACCGCCGATGCCGGTGCCGCCCTATCGCCGCGTCGTGACCGGCCTCGCGCGGCTGCGCTCGCTGTGGCAGCGCTGGTTCCTCTGGCTGCTGCTCGCGATCCTGGTGCTGGCGCTGCTGGTCACCGTGGTCTGGCTCGCGGGCAAGCACGAGGTCGAGCAGGTGCAGGCCGCGCTCGACCGCGACACCGCCGACGCCGTGACCGACCTGCGCAGCGGCATGCAGCGCAATGCCCAGAGCCTGCGCGCCACGCAGGCGCCCGGCCCCGACCGCTCGCACTGGCCCGAGGCCGCGGCCGCGCTGCTGCGCGAGCACCGCGAATGGCTGCGGCTCGAATGGCGCGACGCGCGGCTGCGCACGCTCGACGCGGTCGACACGCCCTACCGGCTGCATGTGCTCGATCCCGCGACCCGCACCGCCGAGCAGTCCGACGTCTCGCTCGCCTGCGCCGCTGCGCGCAAGCTCGGCACGCCGGCCTACTCGCCGAGCCACTACGTGCCGCTGGGTGGCGGTGGCGGCATGGAGGTGATGGAGCTGTGCGTGCCGATGGACGCCGGCGGCGGCTTCCTGGTGGCCAGCTACTCGCTGCGCGACACGCTGGCCGAGCTGGTCGGCCCCACGCTCACGCGCGGCCAGGAGGTGGCCTTCACCGAGACCGACGGCACGCGTCTCGTGGCCATCGGCACCGCGCGCCGCGTCGGCACGCGCGTGTTCACCTCGCAGCAGCTGATCGACCTGCCGGGCGCCGCGCTGATGCTGCGCGTGGACGGCTGGCGCTCCGCGCCCGACCTGTTCCCGAACGTGCTGACCGCGCTGGTCACGGCGATCTCGATCGCGCTGGTGTCGGTGCTGGTGCTGCTGGCGCGCGACACACGGCGGCGCCTGCGCGCCGAGCGCGACCTCGCCGACTCGCTGGCCTTCCGCAAGGCGATGGAGGACTCGGTGATCACCGGCCTGCGCGCGCGCGACCTGCAGGGCCGCATCACCTACGTCAATCCGGCCTTCTGCGAGATGGTGGGCTTCAGCGCCGAGGAGCTGATGGCACGCGAGGCCAACGACGCGCCCTACTGGCCGACCGAGCTCGCGCACGAGTACCAGCAGCGCCAGGCGCGCCGGCTGGCCGGCGGCATGCCGCCGCGCGAGGGCTTCGAGTCGGTCTTCATGCGCAAGGACGGCACCCGCTTCCCGGTGCTGATCTTCGAGGCGCCGCTGCTCAACGCGCAGCGCGTGCAGACCGGCTGGATGAGTGCCTTCATCGACGTCAGCGAGCAGCGCCGCATCGAGGAGCTGTCGCGCGCCAGCCAGGAGCGGCTGCAGGCCAGCGCGCGATTGGCCACCGTGGGCGAGATGGCCTCGCTGCTGAGCCACGAGCTCACCCAGCCGCTGGCCGCGATCGCCAGCTACGCCACCGGTTCGCTCAACATGCTCGGTCCCGACGCGCGCGGCGAACAGGGCGAGGTGGCGATGGCGGTGCGCCGCATCGCCGAGCAGGCCGACCGCGCGGGCCAGGTGATCCGCAGCGTGCACGACTTCGTGCGCCGGCGCGACCGCACGCGCGAGGCGGTGGCGCCGCAGGCGCTGATCGATGCCGTGCTGCCGCTGGTGCGGCTGCAGGCGCGCAAGCTCGGCGTGATCATCGAGGTGGTGCTCGAGGACCGGCTGCCGGCCGCGATGTGCGACCGCACGCTGGTCGAGCAGGTGCTGCTGAACCTCGCGCGCAACGCGATGCAGGCCATGGACACGGCCGACAACATCGGCAACCGCGTGCTGCGGCTGCGCGTGGCGCGCGCGGTGGCGGTCGGCGGCAGCGGCACGGAGGACGCACGGCGCTGGCTCGAGTTCTCGGTGGCCGACCTCGGCAGCGGCATCGGCGAGGAGGTCGCCGCGCGCCTGTTCACGCCCTTCTTCACCACCCGCGCCGACGGCATGGGGCTGGGCCTGAGCCTGTGCCGCACCGTGGTCGAGCAGCACGGCGGCGCGCTGATGTTCGAGCCCAACCGGCCGCGCGGCACCGTGTTCCGGTTTACCCTCCCGGCCGCGGCCTGAGGCCGCCGCCCCCCGACTCCTCTTCGATTTCCTTCCCGACCGATATGCAACCGCTGATCGATGGCCTGATCTTCATCGTCGACGACGACGCCAGCGTGCGCGAGGCGCTGGCCTGGCTGCTGCGCTCGCGCCGCCTGGCCAGCGAGCACTACGGCAGCGCCGAGGCCTTCGAGCAGCGCCTGGCCGAGGGCCCGCTGCCCGAGCAGCCGCTGTGCCTGCTGCTCGACGTGCGCATGCCCGGCACCAGCGGGCTGGTGCTGTTCGACCGGCTGGTCGAGCGCGGCCTGCTGGCGGCCCTGCCCGTGATCTTCCTGACCGGCCATGCCGACGTGCCGACCGCGGTCGATGCGGTCAAGCGCGGTGCTTTCGACTTCTGCGAGAAGCCCTTCTCCGACAACGCGCTGGTCGACCGCATCGAGCAGGCGCTGCTGCTGTCGCAGGACGCGCTCGAGGCGCGGCGCGCGCGCCGCGGGCTGTCCGACCGCATCGCGGAGCTGACCGAGCGCGAGCGCGACGTGATGCGGCTGGTGATCGAGGGGCTGCCCAACAAGCTGATCGCCGACCAGCTCGCGATCAGCGTGCGCACGGTGGAGGTCCACCGCGCGCGCGTGTTCGACAAGATGGAAGTGAAGTCGGCGGTGGAGCTCGCGAACAAGCTGCGCGGGCTCTGAGCCGCGCGAAAAAAAGCCCTCCGCGAAGGGAGGGCTGGCGATGCGTCCGGCGGGCCGGCGCTCAGGCCTTCTCGGCCACGAACAATTCGACGCGGCGGTTCTGCGCGCGGCCGGCCACCGTGCCGTTGTCGGCCACCGGCTCGCGCGAGCCGCGGCCGTCGGTGGTGATGGCGGTGGTCGACACGCCGCGGCCCACCAGATGGTTGCGCACGCTGTCGGCGCGGCTCACCGAGAGGCGCTCGTTGCCTTCCTCGCTGCCGGTGTTGTCGGTGTGGCCGATCACGCGCACGCTGGCGGCGGTGGCGCTCTTCAGGCCGTCGGCGACCTTGTCGAGCACCTGCGCGAGGTTGCGCTTCACGTTGGCGCGGCCGGTGTCGAACGACAGCTCGTTCGGGATCACGAGGTGCAGTTGATTGTCGGCCGTCTGCTCGATCACCACGCCCGTGCCCTTGGTGGCGGTCTCCAGGTCGGTCTTCAGCGTGGCCAGCCGCGCGGTCCAGCTGTTGGCGGCCGGGGCTTCGGTCTTGGCGGCGGGCGCGGCGGCGTCGGCCGGTGGCGCGGACGATTGCGAGGCGCAACCGGCGATGAACAGGAGCACGGCGGCGGCCGCGCTCGAAACAGCGAGCTTCCTCATGAAATTTCCCTCTGATGAACCATTGGACAAGACGTGGATGTGGGCGCCGGTGGTCCGGCGCGCCTGCCTTCCCTGCAGGGGGACGGCCGCCTCGGCGGCCGTCCGGTCGTCAGCCGCGCGGTCCGCGCTCGCCGACGTAGATCTCGACGCGGCGGTTCTGCGCCCGGCCCGCGTCGCTGTTGTTGTCGGCGATCGGCTCGTGCGAGCCGCGGCCCTCGATGCGGAAGATGGCCGCGTTCACGCCGCGCGCCACCAGGTAGTCGCGCGTGCTCGCGGCGCGATCGACCGACAGCGGGTTGTTGATGGCGTCGGAGCCGGTGCTGTCGGTGTGGCCGATGATGCGCACCTCGGCGGCCGGGTTGTTGCGCAGGCCGCTGGCGAACTGGTCGAGCACCGGCGCGAAGTTGGGCTTGATGTTCGAGCGGCCCACGTCGAAGGAGACGTCGCTCGGGATCGCGAGCTTGAGCTCGTTGTTGGGGGTTTGCGTCACGGCCACGCCGGTGCCTTGGGTGGCGGCTTCCATCTGGCGCTTCTGCGCTTCCATGCGCTGCGACCACAGGTAGCCGCCGAGCGCGCCGGCCGCCGCGCCGACCACGGCACCGGTGCCGATCGCCCCGCGGTTGCCGCCGGTGGCCGAGCCGATGACGGCGCCGCCCAGGGCGCCAGCGCCCGCGCCGATGGCGGTGTTGCGCTGCGTGTCGGACATGCCGCCGCCCGCGCAGCCCGCGAGAACGATGGCGAGCGAGGTGGTGGCGAGTACGAGTTTCTTCATGGCGATCCCTTTCGAGGTTGGTTCAAGCGGGCACAGCTTAGCCTTGCGGCGGCTGGGATGGTACGGCTTCCGGGGCCGTCCTGAAACACCGGAAGCCGCGACAGGGCCCGTGATTGCTCGCTGGATTGCTACCAAAGTAATAGCCAATGGGCCGTTCTCCGACAGCGCGCGTCGACCCGGGACTGCAGGAGGAATTCACGGATGCGGCGGCGGGTCTTGTTGGTCCTTCGCGTCCCCCGCCTTGGGCTCGTCCTCCTCGTGCAGCTCGCCCTTCTTGCGGCCCGAGAACATGGTCCACCAGACGATGCCGATGAACAGGAGTCCGGCCGCGAGGGCTTCAAGCAAAATCAAACCCATGAGAAATGGACTCCAGTGGCTGGTTGGGCTCGCGATCGTAGCAACGCTGGCCGGCTGCTCCGTCGGGCCGCGCGTGCCCGACACCCCCACCCGCCCCCCCGTCGTGCAGCCGCCGCGCGACCTCGGCCCCCTCACCGGATCGATGGCGCATCCCAAGAGCCGCTGGGTGCCTGTCGGCTGGGCCGAGCTGCCGGGCTTCGGCGAGGACCCGTTGCACGAGGCCTGGATCGCGCTGGTGGCGAACTGCTCGCGGCCCAACGCCGCCTTCGCGCCGCTGTGCCGCGAGGTGCGCCAGCTCGCGATCGCGAGCCTCGACGAGCAGCGCCAGTGGATGACCCAGCGGCTGCAGCCCTATCGCGTCGAGTCGCTCGCCGGCTCGAGCGAGGGCAAGCTGACCAGCTACTACGAGCCAGTGTACGAGGCCTCGCGCGTGCCGACCGCGCAGTTCAACATCCCGCTCTACCAGGTGCCCGCGGGCTTCGTGCCGCGCCGTCCCTGGTACACGCGCCAGGAGATCGAGACCCTGCCCGAGGCCCAGGCCGCGCTGCGCGGCCGCGAGATCGCCTGGATGGCCGACCCCATCGACGCGCTGATGCTGCACATCCAGGGCTCGGGCCGGCTGCGCCTGACCGAGGCCGACGGCTCGCAGCGCACGGTGCGCATCGCCTTCGCCGGCACCAACGAGCAGCCCTACCGCAGCGTGCAGCAGTGGCTGATGTCGCAGGGCGTGACCAAGGTCGGCCGCTGGCCCGACGACACCAAGGCCTGGGTGGCGCAGAACCCGCAGCGCGTGTCGCAGCTCCTGTGGAGCAATCCGCGCTACGTGTTCTTCCGCGAGGAGGACCTGAACGAGGTCGATGCCGCCTTCGGTCCGCGCGGCGCCCAGGGCGTGCCGCTGACCGCGGGCCGCTCGATCGCGGTCGACCGCGAGAGCATCCCCTACGGCACCCCGGTATGGCTGGCCTCCGCGGGCCCGTCCGCGCAGCTGCAGAAGCTGGTGGTGGCGCAGGACACCGGCAGCGCCATCGTCGGCGCGGTGCGCGCCGACTACTTCGCGGGCACCGGCGCCGATGCCGGGCGCTTCGCGGCGAGCATGAACCAGTCGCTGCGCCTGTGGGCGCTGTGGCCGAAGCAGCTGCCGCCGCCTTGACTCCGCGCGGGGCTCGATGCCTCGTCCATTCATCGGGGGCTCGAAGCCCCCTTTTTTTCGTCCGCATCTGGATGCCGGGAGCCGTCGCATGGCGGCATCGTGACAACCACAAAAACACAAGTCGAATGAACCTGAACAGAAGCTGACCAATTCACGGAACTGTCATTCGTTCTACCTAACTTCGCGGGCTGGTTTCTTTTCCAACCCACGAGAAAGACAGCGCGCATGACCGCACCTACCCGCGACGACCCTTCGTACGATCTCGACGACGTCGGCACCAATCCCAGCAAGAACCCGTCGTTCAACGACCTGATCGCTTCGCGCCTGAGCCGCCGCCATCTGTTCGGCCTGGGCGTCGGCACCGCCGGCACCGCGCTGCTGCAGGCCTGCGGCGGTGGCGGCGGCGGTGGCGGGTTCCTGCCCATCGTCCCGCCCCCGCCCGCGCCGGCACCCCCGCCGCCTGCGCCCCCGGCACCGCTGAAGCTCAACTTCAACCCCGTGGCCAAGAGCCTCGCCGACGTGGTCACCGTGCCCGCCGGCTACACCGCCAGCGTGCTCTTCCGCCTGGGCGACCCGATGGCCGCCGGCGTGGCCGCGTACAAGAACGACGGCACCGACGATCCGGCCACCTACGACCGCCGCGCTGGCGACCACCACGACGGCATGACCTTCTTCGGCATGAACGGCTCGAACAAGTGGGATGCCGTCAACGCGACGCGCGGCCTGCTGGTGATGAACCACGAGGCCATCACGCCGCTGTTCCTGCATCCCACCGGCCAGACCGTGGCCGGCGGCGTGCGCACCGTGGCCGACGAGGTCAAGCGCGAGTTCTACCTGCACGGCGTCAGCGTGATCGAGGTCGTCAAGAACGGCAACGCCTGGAGTTACAAGCAGGACTCGAGCTTCAACCGCCGCGTCCACACGCTGACCGAGATGGCTTTCTCGGGCCCGGCCGCCAGGACCGACTACCTGAAGACCAAGTTCTCGGCCGACGGCAGCAAGACCCGCGGCACGGTCAACAACTGCGCCAACGGCACCACGCCCTGGGGCACCTACCTGACCTGCGAGGAGAACTGGGCCGGCTACTTCCGCCGCGTCGCCGCCACCGACAACCCCAAGCGCAGCGACAAGGAAAAAGCGTCCTTTGCGCGTTACGGCGTCTCCGGCACCGGCCGCGAACTCTGGGCCACCGTCACGCCCGACACCGCCGACAACCAGTACGGCCGCTGGAACACCGAGCTGCTCGGCGCCAGCGCCACCGCCGACTACCGCAACGGCCACAACACCTACGGCTGGGTGGTCGAGATCGATCCCTTCAACCCCTCGAGCACGCCGAAGAAGCGCACCGCGCTCGGCCGCTTCGGCCACGAAGGTGCCTGCCTTGGCCCGGTCGTGGTCGGCAAGCCGCTGGTCTGGTACATGGGCGACGACTCGCGCAACGAGTACATCTACAAGTTCGTCTCGACGAAGAACTGGGATGCGGCCGACATCGGCGGCGGCATGGCCGCGGGCGACAAGTACATGGACGACGGCCGCCTCTACGTGGCGCGCTTCGATGCAGACGGCACCGGCAAGTGGCTCGAGCTCAAGCTCGGCGTCAACGGCATCACCTCGAGCAACACCGTCTACGCCTTCGCCGACGCGGCCGACGTGCTGATCAACGCGCGCCTGGCCGCCGATTCCGCCGGCGCGACCAAGATGGACCGTCCCGAGTGGACCGCCGTGAACCCGAAGAACGGCGACGTCTACGTGACGCTGACCAACACCAACGCGAGCTCGCGTCCGATCGCCTCGACCGATGGTGCCAACCCGCGCTTCTACAACGACAAGAAGAACAACGAGACGACGAACCAGATCGGCAACCCGAACGGCCACATCGTGCGTTTCGCGGACGACAACGCCGACCCGGCGGCGCTGAGCTTCAAGTGGGACGTCTACCTGTTCGGCGCGCGCTCCACCGCCGCGGCCGACGTCAACGTGTCGCAGCTCTCGGCCGACAACGACTTCTCGAGCCCCGACGGCATGTGGTTCAGCCACGCCGCGCCGGGCCTGCTGTGGCTGCAGACCGACGACGGTGCCTACACCGACGTCACCAACTGCATGCTGCTGGCGGCCCTGCCGGGCAAGCTCGGCGACGGCGGCGCGAAGGTGATCGCCAACACCGACGGCACGACCACGCGCACGCAGAACACCTTCGTGGGCAAGGCCCCCGGCACCGACGGCCTGCGCCGTTTCCTGGTGGGACCGAAGGACTGCGAACTGACCGGCATCGCCGAGTCGGGCGACGGCCGCGCGCTGTTCGTGAACATCCAGCATCCCGGCGAGACCACGCCCACCGGCGACATCGGCGATCCGGCCAAGTTCGGCAGCCACTGGCCGCAGGGCGGCAATGCCCGCCCGCTCTCGGCCACGCTGGTGATCACGAAGGACGACGGCGGTCTCATCGGCCTCTGAGCGACCGTGCCGCAGACCGGCCTCGCCGGTTCACGGCACGATTCCCGAGCGTGGACGACACGCGGCCGTCGTCACGGCCGCGTGCGTGGTGTCACGGCCTTGTCATGTGCGATGCATGCCGTCGTCACAGTAGTTAACTAAGGTTCGCGGCTGACCGGCAGCGGAGAGAAACAGAGGCTGCACGGTCGTCCTCGACACCCCACGACAACTCGGGAGAAATCCATGTCCGATTCCACCAAGGCGCAGTCCGGCGCCTCGCGCCGCCACGCCCTCAAACTGCTCGGTGCCGCACCGATGCTGCCGCTCGGCGGCGTTGCCTTCCTGACCGCCTGCGGCGGTGGCGGAGGCGGCGGCGGCTTCCTGCCCGTCATTCCTCCGGCACCCGCGCCCGCACCCGCACCGGCGCCCGCCGCGCAGTTCAAGTCGGCCGAATTCACCGGCATGGCCGCCCCCACGCTGGCCGACCCCGCGGCCATGGCCACCACCACGGTCGGTTCCACGCTGAAGATCTCGTTCGACAACGGCAGCTCGACCGAGTACCGCCTTGCCTACCAGCCCTTCTTCCTGACCGGCGACCTGGTGTCGGACGGCAAGGGCGGCAAGGTCCTGGCCGGCGGCTACTACGACATCAAGAACCAGCCCATCCTCGACAAGTCGGTGCCGGCCAACACGCGCCAGTTCTACTCCGACAGCCCCGACGGCACCTCGCTGCTGACCGTGCCGAATGCCAAGGTCGACGGCGTCAAGGGCAAGCCGGTGTTCGCCGTGGTCCAGTTCGAATACACCACGCGCGACCTCGCCGGCAACAGCACCTACGGCACGCTGCCCTCGCCCATCGCCGTGCTCACGCTCGACCAGGACCAGGCCACCGGCAAGCTCAGCCTGGTGAAGTACCACAACGTCGACATGTCGAGCGCGCACGGCCTGTGGATCACCTGCGGCGCGAGCCTGTCGCCCTGGGGCACCCACCTGTCGAGCGAGGAGTACGAACCCGACGCGGCCAGCATCTCCACCAACACGATGTTCAAGGCCTACAGCAAGAACGTGTTCGGCGACGAGACCACGGCCAACCCCTACCACTATGGCCACCTGCCCGAGATCACCGTCAATGCCGACGGCACCGGCAGCGTGAAGAAGCACTACTGCATGGGCCGCATCTCGCACGAGCTGATCCAGGTCATGCCCGACATGCGCACCGCCATCATGGGCGACGACTACACCAACGGCGGCTTCTTCATGTTCGTCGCCGACAAGGAGAAGGACCTGTCGGCCGGCACGCTCTACGTCGCCAAGTACGACGCGGGCTACTCGATCGACCCGGCCGCCGCCGCCACGAAGATGTCGTGGATCAAGCTCGGCCACGCCACCAGCGCCGAGATCGAGGCCCTGGCCAACACGCTCAAGGCCAGCGACATCATGGACGTGGTCTACACCGACCCGTCGGACGCGAGCTACACCAAGATGTTCTGCGACGGCGCCGCCAACTGGGTCCGCCTGAAGCCGGGCATGGAGAAGGCCGCCGCCTTCCTCGAGACCCACCGCTACGCCAACCTCAAGGGCGCGAGCATGGCCTTCACCAAGATGGAAGGCACGACCGTCAACATCAAGGACAAGGTCGCCTACTCGGCATTGCAGAACATCCAGGACTCGATGGTCAGCGGCGGCAAGGGCTGGACCGCCGCCACCAACATCGCGCTGCCGAAGAAGCTCAGCGCGGGTGGCGTGATGGCCCACAACCTCGCGGGCGGCCAGAAGGACGGCGACGGCGCCGCGATCGCCAGCGAATGGGTGCCGACCCAGACCCGCGCGCTGATCGTGGGCGAGGACATCTCGGCCGACGCGCTGGGCAATACCTCGAACCCGGACATCATCGGCAACCCCGACAACCTGAAGTTCTCCGAGAAGATGCGCACCCTCTTCATCGGCGAGGACAGCAGCAGCCACGTCAACAACTTCCTGTGGGCGTACAACGTCGACACCAAGAAGCTGTCGCGCATCATGTCGATCCCCGCGGGCGGCGAGTCGACCGGCCTGCATGCCGTGGACGAGATCAACGGCTGGACCTACATCATGAGCAACTTCCAGCACCCGGGCGACTGGGGCGGCATCCACTCGAAGGTCCAGGCCACGCTCGATCCGTACGTGCGCGCGAACTACAAGGAACGCTACGCTGCGGCCGTCGGCTACCTCACGGCCGACCCGATCCAGCCGAAGCTCTCGAAGTAATCGGCCCCGCCGAAGAGATCAGGACGGCGCTGTCGGCAACGGCAGCGCCGTTTTGTATCGCACCTGCTTGAGCGCAAAGCTCGAGCGGATCTTCTCGATCCCCGGGATCGGCGTGAGCTGCTCGAGGATGAATTTCTCGAGCGCCGCCATGTCCGCCACCGCGATGCGGATCAGGTAGTCGCTGTCGCCGGTCATCAGGTAGCACTCCATCACCTCGTCGTGCTCGGCGATGCGCTGCTCGAAATCGGCCAGCGACTGCTTGCTCTGCGTCGTGAGGCTGATCGAGATGAACACGTTGAGGCCCAGGCCCAGCGCCTTGGCGCTCGCGAGCGCCACGTAGCGGTCGATCACGCCCTCGGTCTCGAGCAGTTTCACGCGCGCGAGGCAGGGCGAGGGCGACAGGTGCACGCGGCGCGCGAGCTCCACGTTCGACAGCGCGCCGTCGCGCTGCAGTTCGTCGAGGATGCGCAGGTCGATCGCGTCGAGTTGCATGAAATTCCGTGATCTGATGGATTGGCGGAATTTTATGCCGACGAGCCGTCAAGCTGCGGGTCGCAGCAGTAGCCAATTCTTTTCGTGGCGGCTTAAAGTGCCGGCATGAATGCCCCGATTTCCGCCGACCAGATCCGTGCCCTGCTGCTCGACGTGGCAGCGCTGTCGCACGACCCCGATCCCGCCGAGACCGCCGAATGGCGCGAGTCCTTCCTCGCGCTGGCGCAGGTCCACGGCCCGCAGCGCGCGCGCCAGATGCTCGACGAACTCGCGCGGCTCGCGCGCCAGCAGCGCATCGGCTGGCAGCCGGAGCTGTCGACGCCGTACGTCAACACCATCGCGGCCGAGGACCAACCGCCGTTCCCGGGCGACCTCGCGGTCGAGGAGAAGCTGGCCTCGCTGATGCGCTGGAACGCGCTCGCGATGGTGGCCAAGGCCAACCAGGCCTATGGCGAGCTCGGCGGGCACATCGCGAGCTATGCGAGCGCGGCCGACCTGTTCGAGACCGGCTTCAACCATTTCTTCCATGCGCGCAGCGCCGCCCATGGTGGCGACCTCGTGTTCTTCCAGCCGCACAGCGCGCCCGGCGTCTATGCGCGCGCCTACCTCGAAGGGCGCCTGAGCGAAGGCGACCTCGCGCACTACCGCCAGGAACTCACCGCGCCCGCCTTCGTCGACGGCAGCGGCGCGCGCGGCCTGTGCAGCTATCCGCATCCCTACCTGATGCCGGACTTCTGGCAGTTCCCCACCGGCTCGATGGGGATCGGCCCGATCAGCTCGATCTACCACGCGCGCTTCATGCGCTACCTCTCGCACCGCAACCTGCTGAACTGCGAGGGCCGCAAGGTCTGGGGCGTGTTCGGCGACGGCGAGATGGACGAGCCCGAATCGATGAGCGCGCTGACCCTGGCCGCGCGCGAGAAGCTCGACAACCTCGTGTGGGTGGTCAACTGCAACCTGCAGCGGCTCGACGGCCCGGTGCGCGGCAACGGCCGCATCATCGACGAGCTCGAGAAGCTGTTCGCGGGCGCCGGCTGGAACGTGATCAAGCTGGTCTGGGGCAGCGACTGGGACGGCCTGTTCGCGCGCGACACCAGCGGTGCGCTGGCGCGCGCCTTCGCCGCCACCGTCGACGGCCAGATGCAGACCTTCGCGGCCAAGGACGGCCGCTTCAACCGCGACAACTTCTTCGGCCAGAACCCCGAGCTCGCGCGCCTGGCCGAGGGCATGACCGACGAGCAGATCGACCGCCTCAAGCGCGGCGGCCACGACCTCGTGAAGATCCATGCCGCCTATGCCGCGGCGGCCGCCCACAAGGGCCGGCCCACCGTGATCCTGGCCCACACCAAGAAGGGCTACGGCATGGGCAGCGCGGCCCAGGGCAAGATGACCACGCACTCGCACAAGAAGATGGGCGAGGTCGACCTGATCGAGTTCCGCGACCGCTTCGACCTGCCGCTGAGCGACGCGCAGGCCGCCGCCATGGACTTCTACCGCCCGGCCGAGGACAGCGCCGAGATGCGCTATCTGCGCCAGCACCGCGAGGCGCTCGGCGGCGCCATGCCGCGCCGCGAGACCGCCTGCGAGACCGTGGCCAAGCCCGACCTCGCGAACTACGCGCAGTTCGCGGTCGCGGCCGCCGGCAAGGAGATGAGCACCACCATGGCCTTCGTGCGCCTCTTGGGCAACCTGCTCAAGGACAAGGCGCTGGGCCCGCGCATCGTGCCGATCGTGGCCGACGAGGCGCGCACCTTCGGCATGGCGAACCTGTTCAAGCAGGTCGGCATCTATTCGAGCGTGGGCCAGCGCTACGCGCCCGAGGACATCGGCTCGGTGCTCAGCTACCGCGAGGCCACCGACGGCCAGATCCTCGAGGAAGGCATCAGCGAGGCCGGCGCCATCGCGAGCTGGACCGCCGCGGCCACCAGCTACAGCGTGCACGGCCTGGCGATGCTGCCGTTCTACATCTACTACTCGATGTTCGGCTTCCAGCGCGTGGGCGACGCGATCTGGGCCGCGGCCGACCAGCGCGCGCGCGGCTTCCTGCTCGGCGCCACCTCGGGGCGCACCACGCTCGGCGGCGAGGGACTGCAGCACCAGGACGGCAGCAGCCACCTCGTGGCCGCCACCATTCCCAACTGCAAGGCCTACGACCCGGCCTACGCGGGCGAGATGGCGGTGATCGTCGACGCGGGCATCCGCGAGATGATGGTCGAGCAGCAGGACGTGTTCTATTACGTCACGCTGATGAACGAGAACTACGCGCAGCCCGACGTGCCGGCCGGTGCGGAAGGCGACATCCTGCGCGGCTGCTACCGCTTCGGCACCTACGCGCCGGCAGCGGGCAAGGCGAAGAAGAAGGTCACCTTGCTGGGCTCGGGCGCGATCCTCACCGAGGTCGTGAAGGCCGCGCAGCTGCTGGCCGACGAGGGCATCGAGGTCGAGGTGTTCAGCGTCACGAGCTGGAGCGAGCTCGCGCGCGACGGCCTGGCCTGCGAGCAGCGCGCGATCTCGGGCGAGGACGCCGGAGAGTCCTTCGTCGCGCGCCAGCTCGGCCAGGGCAAGGCGCCGATCGTCGCCGCCACCGACTACGTGCGCGCCGTGCCCGAGAGCATCCGTGCCTTCCTGCCCGCGGGCCGCCGCTACCTCACGCTGGGCACCGACGGTTTCGGGCGCAGCGACACGCGCGCCGCCCTGCGCGGCTTCTTCGGCGTCGACGCGCAGAGCATCGCGAAGGCCGCGCGGCACGCGCTGGGCTGACCCGCCACACGGGCCGGCCACGCCGAAAGTGGCCGGATCCGTGGGGTCGTTGTCGTTGCGGCCAATCGCGGCGCGCACGACACTGCCCGCATGCAAACACCGCGCGCCATCGCCTGCACGATCTACCCCGATGTCCAGGTGCTGGACGTCACCGGTCCGCTGCAGGTGTTCGCCTCGGCCAATGTCGAGCTGCAGCGCCAGGGCCGCCCGGCCGGCTATTCGCTGCACCTGCTGGCCGACGCGGTGGGACCGGTGGCCTGCTCGGCCGGCTTCTCGCTGCTGGCCGAGGCCGCGCGCGAGGACCAGGACCCGGCGCGCTTCGACACCGTGCTCGTGCCCGGCGGCTGGGGCGCCGAGGCCCAGCTGCGCAACGCGCCGCTGCTGGCCTGGCTCCAGCGCGCCGAGCCGCGCGTGCGCCGGCTCGGCTCGGTCTGCTCGGGCGCGCTGATCCTCGCGCAGGCCGGCCTGCTCGACGGCCGCCTCGCCACCACCCACTGGGACAGCGTCGAGGCGCTGCGCACGCGCCATCCCGCGGTCGAGGTGGCGGCCGACCGGCTCCATACCTACGACCCGAGCGGGCGCGAGGGCGATGGCCATGTCTTCACCTCGGCCGGCGTCACCACCGGCATCGACCTCGCGCTGGCGCTGGTCGAGCACGACCTCGGCCGCGCGATCGCGCTGGCGGTGGCGCGCCGGCTCGTGATGTTCCTGCGCCGGCCCGGCGGGCAGGCGCAGTTCAGCCGCTTCCTCGCGCCCGAGGCCACGCATGCGCCGCGGCTGTCGTCGCTGCTCGAATGGATCCCGGGCCAGCTCGCGGGCGACCTCTCGCTCGAGGTGCTGGCCGAGCGCGCCTGCATGCCGCCGCGCACCCTGAGCCGCGTGTTCCGGCGCGAGCTCGGCATGACGCCCGGCCACTACGTCGAGCGGGTGCGCGTCGAGGCCGCCTCGGCCTTGCTGGCCCACGCGCAGACCTCGGTGTCGACGGTCGCGCGGCTGTGCGGCTTCGGCCATCCCGAGACGCTGCGGCGCAGCTTCCACAAGCACCTCGCCGTGAGCCCGCAGGCCTTCGTGCAGCGCTTCGGCGCCGGGGGCTGAGCGATGCAGTTGCTGCGCAATCCCGCGATCCGGCTGCTGTTCCTCGGCCAGGCGCTCTACTGGTCGTGCTCCATCATCGGCATCACGCTGACCTCGGTCGCGGGCCTGCGGCTCGCGCCCTGGCCCGCGCTGGCCACCCTGCCGCTCGCGCTGCTGGTGCTCGGCAATCTCGCGGCCGTGTCGCCGCTGTCGATGTTCATGCAGCGGCGCGGCCGCCGCCATGGCCTGATGGGCGGCGCGCTGCTCGGCGTGGTGGGCGGGCTGGTCTGCGCCACGGGCCTGGGGCTCGGCAGCTTCGCGCTGTTCTGCCTCGGCGCCGCCTGCATCGGCGGCTACCAGGCCTCGGCCGGCTTCTACCGCTATGCCGCGCTCGAGGCCGTCGAGCCGCGCCACAAGGGCCGCGCCGCCGCGCTGGTGGTCGGCGGCGGTGTCTGCGCAGCGGTGTTCGCGCCCGCCATCGCGGTCTGGACTCGCAATGCGCTGCCCGTGCCCTTCGCGGGCGCCTACCTCGCGATCGCGGTGCTGGCGCTGTGCGGCGTGGCCGCCATGTCGCGCTTGCGCGAGGGCGCGGCGCCGCCGGCCGTGGCGCGCGGCTGGGCCCAGATGCGCGTGCTGCTCGCGCGGCCGATGCTGCGCGCCGCCATCCTCATGACCGCCATCGGCCACGGCCTCATGGTGCTGGCGATGAACGCGACCCCGCTCGCGATGGACTTCTGCGGCTTCTCCGCCGCCGCGGCCGCGCAGGTGATCCAGTGGCATGTGCTCGGCATGTTCGCGCCGGCTTTCTTCGCCGGCGCGCTGGTCGACCGCTGGGGCAGCCGCCGCGTCGCGATGCTGGGCTCGGCGATCCTCGCGACCAGCGCCGCGGTCGCGCTCTCGGGCCAGGACTTCGCGCACTTCCTCGCGAGCTCGCTGCTGCTGGGCCTGGGCTGGAACCTGATGCTGATCGCCGGCACCACGCTGCTGGCCGAGGCGCATGCCGAGCACGAGCGCGGACCCGCGCAGGCGCTGATGGAGCTGAGCAACGGCACCACGGCCGTGCTGATGTCCTTCGGCTCGGGCGCGCTGCTCGCGGGCGTGGGCTGGATCGCGATCAACCTCGCGATGCTGCCGCTGCTGGCGTTCGCGCTGACGCTGCTGTGGTTCAACGCGCGGCCGGCGGTCGAACGGGCCTAGGAGGCGTTGCAAGGGCCTGCGTTAGAGTCGCAGCCCATTCATGACCGCCCGCTTCCAATCGCTCGCCCCCGCCGTCCGCCTGGCCGACCAGGTGGCCGATGCGCTGGCGGCCGAGGTGCGCAGCGGGCGCTTGTCCGAAGGCGACCGGCTGCCGACCGAGTCCGCGCTGGCCGAGCAGTTCGGCGTCAGCCGCACGGTGGTGCGCGAGGCGGTGTCGCGGCTCAAGTCGCTCGGGCTGGTCGATTCGCGGCAGGGCAGCGGTGTGTATGTGCGCGCGGCCGGGGTCGAGCCGCTGCGCTTCGAACTGCCGCACGTGGCCTCGCGCGAGGCGGTGATCCAGATGGTCGAGCTGCGCCGTGCGCTCGAGGCCGAGGTGGCGGCCCTGGCGGCCGAGCGCCGCACCGACGAGGACGTGCGCCGCATCCGCGACGCGATCGCGGCGCTGCATGCGGCAGTGGCCGTCGGCGGCAACGGCGCCGAGGAGGACGTGCGCTTCCATCGCGCCATCGCCGAGGCCGCGCGCAACCCGTTCCTGATCGGCACCCTGCAGTACCTGCGCCAGTTCCTGCATGGCGCCACCCGCGTCACGCGCGCCAACGAGGCGCGCCGCGCCGACTTCGCGCGCGAGGTGGCGCAGGAACACGCGCGCATCGTCGAGGCGATCGAGGCCGGCGATCCGCTGCGCGCGCGCGAGGCCGCCAAGACCCACATGGACAACGCGATCCGCCGCATCGAGCAGGCCGACCCGGCCTTCTGGCAGCAGGAGGGCGCGCAGCTCGCGCGGCCGCTGGTCGAGGGGCTGCAGGAGAGCGCGGCGGCCGGCAAGGGGCGGCGCAAGAAGGCTTCCTGAGAGTCGGTCGGGGGGGGCGGTCGGGGGAATTCCGGGCAAGACAAAGTCGCTTCAAATTTGTATGATGACCTGACAAATCATCCTGCCCCTTCCTCCATGACCACTTCCTCCCCTCCCGTCGTCGGCCTCGTGGGCCTCGGCGCCATGGGCGCCGGCATGGCGCGGTCGCTGCGCCGCGCGGGCCATGCGCCGCACGTGTTCGACCTGCGCCGCGAGGCCGCACAGGCTTTCGCGCGCGACGGCGGCACCGCCTGCGACACGCTGGCCGCGCTCGGCGCCGCCAGCGACATCGTGATCTCGGTCGTCGTGAACGCGCAGCAGACCGAGACGGTGCTGTTCGGCGACGGCGACACGCCGGGCTGCGCGGCCTCGATGAAGCCCGGCAGCCTGTTCGTGATGTGCTCGACCGTCGACCCGAACTGGTCGGTGGCGCTCGAGGCGCGGCTCGCGAAGCTCGGCCTGCTCTACCTCGACGCGCCGATCTCGGGCGGCGCCGCCAAGGCCGCGAACGGCCAGATGACGATGATGACCGCCGGCACGCCCGCGGCCTACGCCCGGGCCGGCGGCGTGCTCGACGCGATGGCCGCCAAGGTCTACCGGCTCGGCGACAGCGCGGGCGCGGGCAGCAAGGTGAAGGTCATCAACCAGCTGCTGGCCGGCGTGCACATCGCGGCCGCGGCCGAGGCCATGGCGCTGGGCCTGCGCGAGGGCGTGGACCCGGCCGCGCTCTACGAGGTCATCACCCACAGCGCGGGCAACAGCTGGATGTTCGAGAACCGCATGGCGCATGTGCTCGCGGGCGACTACACGCCGCTGTCGGCGGTCGACATCTTCGTGAAGGACCTGGGCCTGGTGCTCGACGTGGCGCGCGGCAGCAAGTTTCCGCTGCCGCTGTCGTCCACGGCGCACCAGATGTTCATGCAGGCCTCGACCGCGGGTCATGCGCGCGAGGACGACAGCGCGGTGATCAAGATCTTCCCGGGCATCACGCTGCCTGCCCCGACATCCACTCCAGAATGACGACCATGAACATCCTCATCACCGGCGGCTGCGGCTTCCTCGGCGCGCGCCTCGCGCGCACGCTGCTCGCCCAGGGACCGCTGGCGCTGGCCGGCGCCGCGCCGCAGCCCATCGAACGCATCGTGCTGGCCGACCGCGTGGCGCCGCCGGCCGACCTCGCGGCCGACGCGCGCGTGCAGTTCCTGCAGGGCGACCTGCTCGAGCAGGCGCAAAGTGGCGCGCTGCCGATCGCCAGCAGCCAGCTCGTGTTCCACCTGGCGGCCGCCGTCAGCGGCGAATGCGAGGCCGACTTCGACCTCGGCATGCGCAGCAACCTCGACACCACGCGCGCGCTGCTCGAAGCCGCGCGCCGCGCCGGCCATGCGCCGGTGTTCGTGTTCTCGAGCTCGGTCGCGGTGTTCGGCGATTCGCCCGAGCAGCGGCTGCCGGCCCTGATCGAGGACACGACGCTGCCCACGCCGCAGAACAGCTACGGCATCCAGAAGTTCGTCGGCGAGCAGCTGGTGGCCGACTTCACGCGCAAGGGCTTCGTGCAGGGCCGCAACGTGCGGTTGATGACGGTGTCGGTGCGCCCGGGCCGGCCCAATGGCGCGGCCTCGAGCTTCCTCAGCGGCATGCTGCGCGAACCGCTGGCGGGCGAACGCGCGCGCTGCCCGGTCGCGCCCGACACGCCGGTGGCGCTGGCCTCGCCCGGCAACACCATCGCGGGCATCGTGCGCGCGGCCACGGCCAGCGGCGCCGAGTGGGGTGCGCGCACGGCGGTCAACCTGCCCGCGCTGACCACCACCGTGCGCGAGATGGCGCAGGCGCTCGAGCGCATCGCGGGCACCGAGGCGACGAGCCTGATCGATTGGGAGCCCGACGCGGCGATCGCGAAGATCGTCACGAGCTGGCCCAGCCGCGTGCATGCGGCGCGTGCCGAGGCGCTGGGCCTGAAGGCCGATGCCAGCTTCGACGCGATCCTGCGCGACTACGTGCGCGAGAACCCGCAGGCCGTGAAGCTCGCGGTGAAGGGCTGAGCCATGGCGAAGCTGCTGCTCGGCTGCATCGCCGACGATTTCACCGGCGCCACCGACCTCGCCAACAACCTGGTGCGCGCGGGCATGCGCGTGGTGCAGGCGATCGGCGTGCCCGCGGGGCCGCTGGCGGCCGACGTGGATGCGGTGGTGGTGGCGCTCAAGTCTCGCACCATCGCGCCGGCCGAGGCCATCGCGCAGTCGCTCGAGGCGCTGCGCTGGCTGCAGGCGCAGGGCGCGCAACAGATCTACTTCAAGTACTGCTCGACCTTCGACAGCACGCCGCAGGGCAACATCGGCCCGGTGACCGAGGCGCTGATGGAGGCGCTGGGCTGCGACTTCACCATCGCCACGCCGGCCTTCCCCGACAACAAGCGCACGGTGTTCAAGGGCTACCTGTTCGCGGGCGAGGTGCTGCTCAACGAGAGCGGCATGCAGAACCATCCGTTGACGCCGATGACCGACCCGAACCTGGTGCGGGTGCTGCAGGCGCAGTGCCGGCGCAAGGTGGGGCTGATCGATCACGCGGTGGTGGCGCGCGGCGCGGAAGCGATCGAGGCGCGCATCGCGCAGCTGAAGGCCGAGGGCGTGTCGATCGCGATCGTCGACGCGGTGTCGAACGACGACCTGCTGCGCATGGGCCCGGCACTCGCGAAGCTGCCGCTGGTCACCGCGGGCTCGGGCGTGGCCATCGGCCTGCCGGCCAATTTCGGGCTCGCACCCTCCTCGCAGGCCAGCGCGCTGCCGAAGGCCGGCGGCCGCACGGCGGTGGTGTCGGGCAGCTGCTCGCTGGCCACCAACCGGCAGGTGCTCGACTTCATCGGCCGTGGCGGCGCGGCATTGGCCATCGATCCTCTGCGCATCGCGGCCGGTGTCGATGTCGCGGCGGAGGCGTTGGCCTGGGCCGCGCCGCTGATCGACAAGGGGCCGGTGCTCGTCTACTCCACGGCCGAAGCCGGTGCCGTGAAGTCGGTGCAAGGCCAACTGGGCGTGGAAGAGGCCGGCGCGATGGTCGAGCGCACCATTGCCGCGATCGCGCGCGGGCTGGTCGAGCACGGTGTGCGCCAGCTCGTGGTGGCAGGCGGGGAAACTTCCGGGGCTTGCGTGCAAGCGCTCGGCATCGCGCAATTGCAGATCGGGCCGCAGATCGATCCGGGGGTGCCGTGGTGTCATGCGCGTTCCTCGTTGGCGCCTGACACTGGGGTGCATATCGCGTTGAAGTCGGGGAACTTTGGGGGGGATGATTTCTTTACCAAGGCGTTTGCGGTGTTGGGGTGAACTGCCTGGATCGTGTTCGGGGCGGGCTCACGCCGATGGGGTACTCCCCTCCGCGAATGTCCCCCGCCTTCGGCTCCTCCTTTATTTCGCTGCGGGGAGTACCCCATCGACGTGAGCCTGGACGCAATCGTTGTTGACCCGCCGGCACTACCGCAGGGCCTCCGTGCACAGGGCAGTGGGTGCTTCCCGCAGCGAAATCAAGGAGGAGGCCGAAGGCCGGGGGACATTCGCGGAGGGAAGTACCCGCTGTCCTGTGCACGCGCCCCGAACAAGCCAAAAAAACCATGACTGAAACAGAAGCAAGAGAAGAGATCTGCCGCACGGCAAAAAGCCTGTTCGACCGAGGCTACGTCCACGCCACGGCCGGCAACATCAGCGTGCGCCTGGAAGACGGTGGCTTCCTCATCACCCCCACCGATGCCTGCCTGGGTTTCCTCGACCCCGCGCGGCTCGCGAGGCTCGATGCGCAGGGGCAACAGACCAGCGGTGACCGTGCCAGCAAGACCATCGCACTGCACATGCGCATCTACGAAGCAGCGCGAGCATTCGATGTCGACACCGCCTGCGTGATCCACACCCACAGCTCCCACTGCGTCGCGCTCACCTTGAGCGGAACCAGCGACGAGCTGCTGCCTGCCCTCACGCCCTATTTCGTGATGAAGGTCGGCCACGTGCCGCGCATCCACTACCACCGCCCGGGTGCGCCCGAAGCGGCGGCCGAGGTCGCGCAGGCCATCGCGCAGCGTGGCACGGCCGGCGTGCCGATCCGCGCCGTGATGCTCGACCGCCTCGGCCCCAACGTATGGCACGACACCCCCGCCGCCGCGATGGCCGTGCTCGAGGAACTCGAGGAGACCGCCAGGCTCCACCTCATGACGCGCGACCATGCCACGCCACCCGCGCCGCTGTCGCCCGAACAGATCGCCGAACTGCGCGTGACCTTCGGCGCGCGCTGGTGACTCCGTTCGAGACCACAATCGCCAGAACTTCAAAGAGACAACGCCATGCCACGCTTCGCCGCCAACCTCTCGATGCTCTATCCCGAGCTGGACTTCCTCGATCGCTTCGATGCCGCCGCGAAGGACGGCTTCGAGGCCGTCGAGTACCTGTTCCCCTATGCCTTCTCCAAGGAGGACATCGTCGCGCGCCTCCGGCACAACGGCCTGCAACAGGTGCTCTTCAACGGCCCGCCCGGCAACTGGGAGGGCGGCGAACGCGGCCTGGCCTGCCTGCCGGGGCGCGATGCCGAGTTCCGCGAAGGCATTGCCAAGGCCATCGACTACGCGGTCGCGCTCGACTGCCCGCGCATCCACGTCATGGCCGGGCTGGTGCCCGAGGGCCTCACGGCCGATGCCGTGCAGCAGGTGTACGTCGACAACCTGCGCTGGGCCGCCGAGGAGGCCGCCAAGGCCGGGCGCGACGTGCTGATCGAGCCGATCAACACGCGCGACATCCCGCGCTTCTTCCTCAACCGCCAGGACCATGCGCACGCCATCGTCGAGAGCATCGGCGCGCCGAACCTCAAGGTGCAGATGGACCTCTACCACTGCCAGATCGTCGAGGGCGACGTCGCGATGAAGATCCGCCAGTACCTGCCCACCGGCCGCGTCGGCCACATCCAGATCGCCGGCGTGCCCGAGCGCCACGAGCCCGACATCGGCGAGCAGAACTATCCCTACCTGTTCCAGGTGATCGACGAGGTGTCGGCGCAATCCGGCTGGCAGGGCTGGGTCGGCTGCGAATACCGGCCGCGGCGCGGCAGCGAACCCGGCGGCACCTCGGCCGGGCTGGGCTGGCTGCGCGCGTGGCGCGAGGCGCAGTGAAGCTCGAGGCGCTGCGCATCCCGAAGCCGCTGCGCGGCTTCGCGTCGGAGGCCGAGCTGTTCGACCTGGTGCTGGACGGCGATCGCGTGGCCTCGGTCGCGCCGAGCGCGCAGCAAGAGGTGGCGCGCGGCATCGTGCTGAGCGCCTGCGTCGACGCGCATGCGCACATCGACAAGAACTACACCGTGCAGGAAGTGGGCGCGGCGCAGGGCAACCTGTTCGCGGCCATCGAGCGCATGAACGGCCACCGCGCCGGCTGGACCGCCGACTCGCTGCGCCCGCGCATGGAACGCGCGCTCGAGGACGCCTGGCGCAGCGGCACGCGCGCGCTGCGCACCCACCTCGACTGGGTGCAGCCCGAGGCGCCGGTCTCGCTCGCGGTGTTCGAATCGCTGCGCGAGGCCTGGCGCGGACGCGTCGAGCTGCAGTTCGTCTCGCTCACGCCGCTCGACCTGTTCGCCGATGCCGAGGCCGGCGAGCGCATCGCGCGCGAGGTGGCGCGCGCGGGCGGCGCGCTCGGCGCCTTCGTCTACCGCAACGAGGCCCTGCTGCCCAAGCTCGACCGCGTGTTCGAGCTCGCGCACAGGCACGGACTGTCGCTCGACTTCCATGTCGACGAGGGCCTCGATGCCGACGCCAGCGGCCTGCGCGCCATCGCGCAGCTGGTGCGCGCGCGCGGCTTCGCGGGCCGCGTGGTCTGCGGCCATGCCTGCTCGCTCTCGGTGCAGGACGATGCCGTGGCGCACGAAACCCTGGCGCTGTGCGCGGGCGCGGGCCTGCACCTGGTCGCGCTGCCCACCACCAACCTCTACCTGCAGGGCGCCTGGGACCGCACGCCGGTGCCGCGTGGCATCACGCGCATCCGCGAGGCCGCGGCACGCGGCTTGCGTGCGAGCCTGGCAACGGACAACGTGCAGGACGCCTTCTATCCCTACGGCAGCTACGACCTCGTCGAGACCTTCGGCCTCGGCGTGCAGGTGGCGCACCTCGCGCCGGCGCTCGACTGGATCGACAGCATCACGCTCGCACCGGCGCGCGCGCTCGGGCTGGCTTGGGACGGTCGCATCGCCGCGGGTTGTCCGGCCGACCTGGTGGTGCTGGCCGCCACCGACGAACACGAACTCATCGACCCGCGCGGCCGCCGCCGCAGCGTCATCCGCGCGGGCCGGATCCTGGAGCACACCGCATGAGCATGGGCAAGCCGATGGCCAACTATGCCGCCGCCAAGCGCGTCGGCGATTTCGTCTACATGAGCGGCGTGGTCGCCGTCGACCCGGCCACGCGCCGCGCGGTCGCCGGCTACGACGCCATTCCCGAGGCCGGGCGCAGCGCGCTGCAGGGCCTGGGCTACGCCACCGGCCAGATGTCGGTCGACGTGTTCGAGGCGCCGATCGTGGCGCAGAGCTGGTTCGTGCTGGAGCGCATCCGCCAGATCGCGGCCGAGCACGGCGGCACCATGGAGGACGTGGTGAAGCTGGTGCAGTACTTCCGCCACCTGCCGCACTACGCCTTCTACAACCGCGTGCGCGGCCTGTTCTACCCGGGCGAGCCGCCGGTCAGCACGGTGGTGGAGGTGTCGCGCTTCCTGCCGGGCGACGAGGTGCTGGTGGAGGTCGAGGCCACCATGTACCTGCCGGTGCGCGCTACCTGACGCCCGCGCCCTTGAACAGGAACGCCGTCACCTGTTCGACCAGGTAATCGCGGTCCTGTTCGTCGCCGTGCTGCGCGGTGTTGCGGAAGTACGCGGCCTGGGTCGCGTGGTCGGCGTAGAACTGCGTCACGGCCCAGATGTGGAACAGCACCAGCATCGGGTCGGCCTCGTCCATCAGGCCCTGGTCCATCCAGTTGCGGATCACGGCGGCGGCCTGGTCGGTGCGCTGCTTGCTCGTGTCCATCAGGGGATTGAGCACCGGCGCGCCGCGCAGCATCTCGGCCGTGAAGATGCGCGAGCGCAGCGGGTGCTCGAACGAGAACGCCATCTTGCGGCGGATCAGATCGCCGAGCACCTTGCGCGGGCCCAGGGCCTCGTCGTCGAAGCCGAACACCACGATCCAGTCGGTGAGGATGTCCTGCAGGATCTGCCGGTACAGCGCCTCCTTGCTGTCGATGTAGTAGTGCAGCTGCGCCTTCGAGAGCCCGGCCTTGTCGGCGATCGCCTGCGTCGAGGCGCCGGCCAGGCCCTCGCTCGCGAACACCTCGATCGCGGCCTGGTTGATCACGCCGAGCACCTGCGCGTACTTGCGCGAGCGCCCGCGCGTGGCGGGGCCCTCGGCGTCCTCGGCGGTGTCGACGGCGGTGGTCCTGGCCATGCGCGGTCTCAGAGCTGCACCACCAGCTCGGCCCCCTTGGCGCGCGAGCAGCACAGCGCCACCTTGTGGCGCCGCTCGCTGCCCGTGAGGCAGAAGTCGCGGTGCTCGGCGCCCTCGCCTTCGGCGCCGACCACGCAGGTGCCGCACAGGCCCTGCTCGCAGGACACCGGGATGTCGATGCCGACCTCGTGCAGTGCGTCGACGGCGGTCTGGTCGGCCGCCACCGGCACCACGATGCCGCGCTGCGCGAGCCGCAGCACGAAGGGCTGGCCCGCGGTGGCGGCGGCATCGGTGGGCGCGGCGAAGTACTCGGCGTGGATCGCGTCCTCGGGCCACCGCGCGGCGGCGGCCGCGTCGCGCACCGCCTGCATGAAGCCGCCGGGGCCGCAGACATAGAGATGGGCGGCACCGGCATGCGCGGCCAGCAGCGCGCGCAGGTCGATGCGCTGCGAGGCATCGCCCTGGTCGAGGTGCAGCCGCACGTGCGGTGCCAGCGCCGGATCGCGCAGCGCCTCGGCGAAGGCCAGGTGTTCCTCGGCGCGCGCGAACACGCACAGCGTGAAGCCCTCGCCGCGCGCGGCCAGTGCCTGCGCCATCGCCAGCAGCGGCGTCATGCCGATGCCGCCGGCCAGCAGCAGGTGATGGCGCGCCCGCGCCTGCAGCGGGAAGGTGTTGCGCGGCGTGCTGATCGGCAGCAGGTCGCCTTCGCGCACGCGCTCGTGCATCGAGGCCGAGCCGCCGCGGCTCGCGGCCTCGCGCTTGACGCCGATCAGGTAGGACGAGACGGCGCCCGCCGAGGGCGCGCGCGCCAGCGAGTACTGGCGCGAGAAGCCGCCGGGCATGTGCACGTCGATGTGCGCGCCGGCCTCGTAGCCGGGCAGCGCGCGGCCCCAGGGATGGGCCAGTTCGAAGGCCAGGATTTCGGGCGTCTGGCGCGCGATGCGCGTCACGCGGACGGTGAGCGTGCGTTCGAGGCTCATGGTGTTTTCTCCCGGATCGTTGGGGTCGTGGTCACAGCGTTTGCAGCTTGCGCGCCACGCGCTCGATGAAGCGCGTGCGGTCGAGCGCGGTCACGGCGTTCATGTCGTGCAGCTGCAGCCAGGTCACCTTGCAGCGCCAGGCGAACAGGGCGCGCAGCGCGCGCGTGAACAGCCGCCGCCCGGGGTCGCCGATGGCCATCACGAACCAGCGCGGCGAGCCGCCCGTGGTGACCACCGTGAGGCGCTGGATGTGGCGCATGCCCGAGCGCGCGGCCTGGCCCTTGCGCTCGGCCGGCAGGAAGGCCACGCCGGGCAGCCACACCCGCTCCAGCCAGCCCTTGAGCATCGAGGGCGGTCCGTGGAACCAGGTGGGATAGACGAACACCAGGTGCTCGGCCCACAGCAGCGCTTCGACGTGGGGTTGCACGCGTTCGCGGATCAATTGGGTGTTGTCGAGGTACGCGATGCGTTCCTCGCGGGTCAGCGTCGGGTCGAAGCCCTCGGCGTACAGGTCGATGGCCCGGACCTGGTGGCGGGGTTCGAGGGCGGCGAGCGCCGTGCGGTAGAGCGCGTGGTTGAAGCTGTCAGGGTTCGGATGGCAATGAACGACGAGCGTTTTCATGAGAGGGCCGGTTCGCCGATAGGACCTGTTAACGCTATGCAAGGGGTCGCGAAGCTCGCCAGAGCCCGCCCATCAAGGCGCGCGACGACGCGTGTGCGTCCGCACACGCTAGGAGCGCAACGCCGAGGGGCGGGCTCTGGCGAGCTTCCCTCCGGGTTGCCCCGCAAAGGGGCCGTCTGCGGCGTTGCCCGCGCTTGCAAGGCGCCAGCCTTGCTGCGCGCGGGCGCCTTGCATCCAGCCCCTTTGCGGGGCAACGCGACCCCTTGCATAGCGTTAACAGGTCCTAGGCGGCAATACGGGGTCAGAGCCCAGGAATGAAGAGCCGCACGGTGCCTTATGGCATCCCAGGCGCCGGCATCTGACCCCGGCGCAAGCACCGCGCGGCCCGCGGAGAAATCGGTGTGGTCGTGGATCGGGTCCCTGCGCGCGGCTTACTTGCCCGTGAGCTTCTTGCGCACGTCCAGGCCCACGCCCTTGTTCACGAACTGGGTCGTGACCACCTTCGACAGGTCGACCTCGCCAGGCTTGTAGAGGCCGGCCTTGACCATCTTGTCGTAGAAGTCCTTCACGCGCGCCTCGTCCATCGCGCCGATGCCCTTGGTCAGCGACTCGCCGCTGTCGACGATGCCCATCTTCTTCATCAGTTCGATCGAGCCCTGCAGCGCGGCCACGGGCGAGTCGGGGTTGGTCTTGGCGATCAGCTCGTTGGCGGCCTTGTTGTCGCCGTAGAGGTAGTTGTTCCAGCCGATGATCGAGGCCTCGACGAACTTGCGCACCGTCTCGGGCTTGGTCTTCACGAGGTCGGCGCGCGTCTCGATGGTGGTCGAGTAGGTCGAGAAGCCGTTGTCGGCCAGCAGCTGCACCACCGGGTCGAAGCCGGCCTGGGCCTTGATCGACAGCGGCTCGGAGATCGCGTAGCCCTGCTGGATCGACTTCTTGTCGGCCAGGAACGGACCCACGTTGAAGGTGTAGGGCTTGAGCTGCGAATCCTTGAAGCCGTGCTCCGACTTCATCCACTGCCAGAAGCTGAACTGGCCGTCCTTGCCGATGAAGGCCACGGGCGCCTTGGTCATGTCCTTGAAGGTGTCGAAGCCCTGGCCCGGGTGCGCGAACATGGCCTGCGGGTCCTTCTGGAAGAAGGCCGCGACCACCACCGTGGGCACGCCGTTCTTCACGTTGTCGAAGGACTGCAGCAGGTTGCCGGTCATCAGGAAGTCGATCTTGCCGGCCGGCAGCATCGGCCGGTTGTTGACCATCGGGCCGCCCTGCTGGATCTCGACGTCGAGGCCGTACTTCTTGTAGGTGCCGTCCACCAGCGCCTGGTAGAAGCCGCCATGGCCGGCCTGCGCCTTCCAGTTGGTGGCGAACACCACCTTCTCCTGCGCCTGCGCGGCGAAGGCGGCGGCGGTCAGCGCCAGGCCCAGGGCCAGGCTGCCGAGCGGGCGGATGCGGAAAGCGGGGATGCGCATGAGGACGTGCTCCTGTGGAGGTTTCTTGGAAAAGGGACGGGACGCGAAGCCTAAATCTTTTCAGCCCTCGGTGGCCATGTCGGGCGTCCAGCCGCGCGTCTTGCCGGGGTTCATCAGGCCCATCGGGTCGCTGCGCTTCTTGAACTCGATCTGCTGCGTGTCGATGGTCTTCATGCCGCCGTCCTCGATGGTCACCACGTGCGGGTTGAAGATCTTGCAGCCGCCCTGCGACTCGATCTCGCGGATCAGCTCGTACTGGCGCGCCTCGCCGGTCCAGCGCACCAGCAGGATGCCGAAGGTGCCGGCCTCGCCGCCCGCGCGCGCGAAGTCCTGGTGCTGCAACACCTCGTCGCCGAAGATCTCGAGGTGGCGCTCGACCACCGCGGGATCGAAGGGCTGCGCATAGGCCACCTGCAGGTAGGTCCAGCCGCGGTCCATCTTGAGCGCCTGCAGCGTCGTGTGGTTGAACGCGCATTCGTAGGCCGGCGGCAGGCCGGCCGCGAGCAGCTCGGCCTCGGTGCCGGCCAGCGCGATGTGGCCGCCGTGCGCGGCGGCGAGCGCGCGGAAGTCTTCCATCGACGCGGGCGCGACCATCGTGAAGACCGCGTGCCGGTCGGCGGGAAAGTGCTCGCCCATCGCCGTGTAGTAGGGCGAGAAGCGCGCCTCCACGGTCGACAGCAGGAACAGGTCGAGATCGGGCGTGCTGGCCGCGATGCCGAAGTCCAGCGCCGCGCGGTAGCGCTCGAACAGCACCGTGCAGTGCACCCAGTCGACGGCCGGGCTCAGCGCCACCTCCACGTCGAGGATCACGCCGTTGGTGCCGTAGGCATGGTGCACCTGCTGGATCTCGTCGCCCGCGAGCTCGATCACGCGCGGCTCGCGCTCCACCGTCATCACGCGCGCGCGCAGCAGGTTGCCGGGGTCGCGCAGGATGCCGTGGCGGAACGAGCCGATGCCGCCGAAGCCGCCCGCGATGAAGCCGCCGATGCTGGCCACGTGCCAGGTCGAGGGCCACATGCGCAGCGCCTGGCCGGTCTCGCGCGCGGCCAGGTCGATGTCGTGCATGCGCGCGCCGGCCTCCACCCGCATGCGGCCGTCGCCGATGTCGAGCACGCGGCACAGCTGCGTCACGTCCATCACCAGCCCGCCCTCGAGCGGCACGCACTGGCCGTAGTTGCCGGTGCCGCCCGCGCGCACCGTGAGCGGCAGCTTCCACTTGGCGGCGGTGGCGCAGACCTGGCGCACGTCGTCCTCGGTGCCGACCTTCACGACCAGCTCGGCCACGCAGCCCGAGAGCTGCGCCGTGAGGATCGGGCTGTACCAGAAGAAGTCCTTCGACAGCTGCTTGCGCTGGCCCGGCGCGGTGACCAGGTTCAGGCCCGCGAGGTCGCGGCGCACCGCGTCCCAGTCGATGGCCGGGGCGAGCGAGGTCCTAGCGTTCACGGCGCATTTCGCTTTCATGCCAGTGGCCCAGCACCAGGCGCGAGAGCGCGGCGAAGACGATGAAGATCACGATCCCGAGCAGCGACACCAGCAGCAGCGCCGCGAACATCATCGGGATCTCGGTGCGGAAGCTCGACTCGAGGATGCGCGAGGCCAGCCCGGTTTCCTTGCCGGCCGTGCCCGCGGTGAACTCGGCCACCACCGCGCCGATCAGGCTCAGGCCGCCCGCGATCTTCAGGCCCGCCATGAAGTAGGGCAGCGCGCTCGGCGCGAGCAGGTGGCGGAAGGTCTGCCAGGGCGAGGCCTTGTAAAGCTGGAACAGGTCGCGCAGGTTGCTGTCGGCGCTCTTGAGGCCCACCACCGTGTTCGACAGGATCGGGAAGAAGGCCACGATCCAGGCGCACAGCAGCAGTGCCGCGGTGGTGCTCGAGACGTAGATCAGGATCAGCGGCGCGATCGCGATGATCGGCGTGACCTGCAGGATCACCGCGATCGGGAACAGCCCGATCTCCACCCACTTGAACAGCGCGAAGGCGATCGCCAGCAGCACGCCGCCGACGATGGCCGCGGCCAGCGCGAGCAGCGTGAGCCGCACGGTGAACCACAGCGCGCTCGACAGCGTGTCCCAGTTGTCGAACAGCGTCTTCAGGATCAGCGAGGGCGCGGGCAGGATGTAGTGCGGGATGTTGTTGGCGCGCACGGTCCATTCCCACAGCAGCAGCAGCGCGCCGACCACCACCGCGGGCACCACGATGCGCAGCAGCGATTCGCGCCGGCGCTGCCGGTCCTCGTGGGCGCGCTGGGCATCGGCCGAGGGCGTGGCGAGGTCGTCGTCGTGCACGGCGGTGACCGCGGGCTCAGTGATCGATGTCGACGCCATGCAGGGCTCCATGCAGGGATTGGGACACCGCGGTGCAGTGCGCGTTGTAGCGGCTCGAGGTGCGGAAGGACTCGCCGCGCGGGTAGGGCTCGTCGATGCGGATCTCGTCGATCACGCGGCCCGGGCGCGCGGCCATCACCACGATGCGGTTCGAGAGGTAGACCGACTCGTAGACGCTGTGCGTGACGAACACCACCGAGAAGCGGTGCTCGCGCCAGATCGCGAGCAGGTCGTTGTTGAGCTTGATGCGCGTCATCTCGTCGAGCGCGGCGAAGGGCTCGTCCATCAGCAAGAGGCGCGGGTGCGTGACCAGCGCGCGCGCGATCGACACCCGCATCTTCATGCCGCCCGAGAGCTCGCGCGGATAGACGTCGGCGAAGCGCGAGAGACCGACCATCTCGAGCACCTGCTGCACCACGGGCGCCGCGGCATCGCGCTTCATGCCCGCGAGCTTGAGCGGCAGCCAGACGTTGTCGAACACCTTGGCCCAGGGCATCAGCGTGGGCTCCTGGAACACGAAGCCCAGGTCGCGGTCGGTGCGCGCGGCGGCGCCGCCGGTCCAGGCCATCTCGCCGCTGCTGGCGCGCGTGAGGCCCGCGATCAGCCGCAGCGCCGTGCTCTTGCCGCAGCCCGAGGGGCCGAGGAAGCTGATGAAGTCGTGCGCGCCGATGTCGAGCGACATGCCCTGCAGCGCGAGCGTGCCGTTGGCGAAGCGCTTGCCGACGTTGCGCAGCCGGACCAGCGGCGCTTCGGCATCGGGGGTGGATGGCGTGGTGCTTTCCATGGGGTGTTCCGAAGGGCGTGGCGGAGAGGGGCGCGAGCCTAGCGCCAGGCGGGCTCGTTGGCCAGGCGCGACAGCGGGAAGCGGTCGATCTCGCGCAGCAGGTCGACGAAGCGCCGGCCCACGTGGTCGAGCACCGCGGCGCCCTTCTCGGCCGTGGCGCGGGTGGCGTCGCCGGCCGCGCCCATCGGGTTGATGTCGTGCATCTGCCAGCCGAGCTTGCCGCTGGGCGTGATCGAGAGGTACTTGTTTTCGGCCGCGAGGTCCTCGGTCATCGAGTGGAAGTTGCGGAACTGGTCGGCGCGCACGTAGTCGGGCGTGAGGTGCAGCATCACCGAGCTCTCGAGGTCGCCGGCGTGGATGCCGTGCTTGCCCTCGTGCGCGGTGAACAGGCCCTCGGGCAGGCCCAGCGTGTACCAGTTGGCGGCCACCACCATCATCCCGTGCGCTTCGCGCAGGTCGCGCGCCACGATGTCCATCACGCTCATCTGGCCGCCGTGGCTGTTGTAGAGCACCAGCTTGCGCACGCCGGCACGCGCCACGCAGGCGCCGATGTCGGTCCACATCGCGATCAGCGTGCTGGCCGAGACCGTGAGCGTGCCCGGGTAGCGCGAGTGCTCGTTGCTCTTGCCGTAGGGCACCGTGGGCAGGAACAGCACGGGCAGGTCGTCGGGCAGGTGGGGCAATGTCGCGCGCACCATGCCGTCGATGGTGGCGGTGTCGGTCGACATCGGCAGGTGCGGACCGTGCTGCTCGGTGGCGCCCACCGGCAGCACGGCGATCAGCCGTTCGCGGTCGAGGCGGGAGAACTCTTCGCTGGTCAGGTCCGACCAGAAGCGGCTGCGCAGGGTGACCGGGTTCATCGGGGTGGTCCTCGTTCGTGGCGACGGCGCGGATGATGACCTAAATTATCCGAATGGTCAAAAAAAGTCGCGTCAGGGTTTTCCTCGGGCTGCCGCCGCCCTGCGCTCAGGTCGTCGCGATCCCGGACTTGCGCCACGGCCAGGGCAGCAGCAGGCAGGCGCCGACCAGCGTCACCCCGCCGGCCAGCGCGCAGAACACCTCGACCGGGAAGCGCGGCACCACGCTGCCGAGCAGGAACGAGACCGAGAAGATGCCGAGGTTGAGCAGGCTCGCGTGGTACGAGTTGATGGTGCCGCGGTAGCGCTCCGACAGCGCGCTGAGCCGCGCATGGTGCAGCGGCCCCGCGCAGCCGTAGCCGAAGGCCCAGGGCAGGCCGAGCAGCACCAGCTGCGTGGTCGAGCCCACCGGCAGCGCCAGGCCCAGCAGGCCCGCCGCCGCGGCCAACGCCGCCAGCGGCAGCGCGGCCTCGCCGAGCGCGCGCTGCAGCCGGCCGCTGGCGAGGTTGCCGGCGATCACGGCCAGGCCGAACAGGCCGGCGATCAGGCCGGTGTCGGTCGACGACAGCACCAGCTTGCGCGCCGCCACCTCGGCCACCACCGCGCCGAAGCCCGCCACCCAGCCGAGCCAGAGGTAGCTGACCGCGAGCCGCCGCCGCACGCCGGGCGTGCGCAGCGCCCGCGCGTGGGTGGCGAGGAAGCCCGCGTGCGATGTGGCGGACGGCATGCGCTGCACGAAGGTGCGCGTCACCGCGAGAAAGGCCAGCGCGGCCATCGCCGCCAGCGTGTAGTAGGCCGAGCGCCAGCCCGCGGTGTCGGTCAGCCAGCCGGCCACCACCGGCGTGAGCACGAAGGCCAGCATCAGGCCGACGAACACGTGGCTGAGCCGGCGGCCGATCTGCTCGGGCGGCGATTCGTCGGCCACCAGCGACAGCGCATTGGGCTGGATCAGACCCGCGCACAGCCCCGCCAGCGCCGACAGCACGATCGCCACCGCCAGGCTCGGCGCGCTCGGGAGCGCGGCGCTCAGCAGCGCGAAGCCCAGCAGCCCGGCCTGCAGCGGCCGCCGGCGGCCCCAGCGGTCCGACAGCGGCCCGGCGATCAGCGCGAAGGCGCCGTAGGCGAGACCGTAGGCGGCCGGCAGGTAGGCGATGGCGCTCGAGCGCACGCCGAGGTCGGCGCTCATCGCGCCCATCATCGGGCCCGCCACCACCTCGGCCGAGCCGATGAGGAACAGGCAGCAGAACAGCGTGGCGACCTGGGTCGTCTTCATGGGGTCAGGGGGCTTGTGTGGATCAGCGGCGCACGACGTAGCGCGTGACCACCGGCGGCGATTCGCCGAGGTGGAAGGCCAGCCGGCGCTCGCGCAGCGCCATGTCGGCGGCGGTCGCGCGGTTGAAGCGGCGCAGGTGCTCGGTCCAGCTCTCGTCGACGATCTGCTCGACGTAGCGGCCCGGCTCGCCGATGTCGTGCAGCAGCTCCCAGCCGATCGCGCCCTGGCTCAGCCGCGCGCGGCGCGTCTGCTGCATCACCAGGTGGAAGGCCGCGGCGCGCGCCGGGTCGATGATGAACTCGACGTGGATCACCACGCGGCCGTTTTCCTGCGGCGCCTCGGTCGGCGGCCCCGAGGCCCAGCCGGCCTTGGCGGGCGTGGTGTCGTCCTCGCCCGAGACGTCGGTGACCCAGCGCAGCGCGGCCAGCATCAGCAGCGTGCCGGTGACCGAGGCCACGACCAGGCTGACCTGCAGGTCGGTGACCGTGGCGACCTGGCCCCACAGCGCGGCACCGATCGCGCTCGCGCCCATGATCGCCATCTGGTAGGTCGACATGCCGCGCGCGCGCACCCAGTCGGGCAGCGCGAGCTGGGCCGACACCGACAGCGAATTGGCCACCGTGATCCAGGCCATGCCGCCGAAGAACATCGCCGGCACCGCGACCCAGGCATTGGGCGCGAAGGCCATCACCGCCGTGGCGGCCGACTGCAGCGCGGTGCCGCGCAGCACCAGCTGGTCGCGTCCCAGCGCCTGGCGCAGCCGCGGCAGGAACAGCACCGCCACGATCGCGCCCGAGCCCATGGCCGCCAGCAGCAGGGTGAAGGTGCCCGCGCCGCCGCCCTGGAGGTTGCGTGCCAGCAGCGGCAGCAGCGCCAGCAGCGCCGTCGAATGGAAGAAGAAGATCGTGATGCGGCTGAGCACCGCGCGCATGCGCTGCGACTGCCAGACGAACTGCACGCCCACGCGCATCGCGCTGATCAGCCGCTCGCGGCCCAGCGGATTGGGCGTGTGCTCGCGGCGCCAGCGCAGCACCACGAAGCCCGAGGCCACCGACAGCACCGCGTTGAGCGCGAACACCCAGACGCTGCCCGCGCTCGCGATCAGCATGCCGGCCGTGAGCGGGCCGATGATGCGCGAGGCATTCATCGCGATGCCGTTGAGCCCGAGCGCGGCCGGCAATTGCGGGCGCGGCACCAGCTCGGGCACGATGGCCGAGAACACCGGCCAGCGCAGCGCCAGCCCGATGCCGTTGGCGAAGGTCAGTGCCAAGAGCAGCGGCGCGGTCATCATGTCGAGCGCGATCGCGGCGCACAGCACGATCGCCGTGCCCGCGAGCCAGAACTGCGTGGCCATCAGCCAGCGCCGGCGGTCGAGGATGTCGGCCAGCGCGCCGCTGGGCAGGCCGAGCAGGAACACCGGCAGCGTGGAAGCCGACTGCACCAGCGCGACCCAGATCGGCGAGGTGGTCAGCGAGGTCATCATCCACGCCGCCGCCACGTCGTTCATCCACATGCAGATGTTGGCGATCAGCCAGGTGCTCCACAGCATGCGGAACACCGGCAGCTTCAGCGGCTCGAGCGCGGCGAGCTTGGGCGGCTTCGGCCGCGCGGGCGGGATGGGCGTCTCTTCGGGCGATATCGGGGGCATGTGGGGCTATTGTCGCCGCGAGCCCCGGCCGGTCAGTTCGCGGTCAGCCGCGGTCGCTGCGCGCGAGCCGGTGCTCGAGCCGGCGCAGCAGCGTGGTCAGCACCAGCGTCATCACCCAGTAGATCACCGAGATCGCGAGGTAGGGCTCCCAGTAGCGCGCATAGGCGCCGGCCACCGTGCGCGCCGCGTAGGCCAGCTCGGCCAGGCCGATGGCGGAGACCAGGGAGGTGTCCTTCAGCAGCGCGATCGCGTTGTTGCCCAGCGGCGGCAGCATGCGGCGGAAGGCCTGCGGCAGCACCACGTAGCGCATCACCTGCGCCGGGTTGAAGCCCAGCGAGCGGCCGGCGTCGAACTGGCCGCGCGAGATCGACTGGATGCCCGCGCGGAACACCTCGGAGATGTAGGCCGCGGAATTGAGCGTGAGCGCCACCACGCCCGAGATCAGCGCGCCGTGCTCCTGCTTGAGCGTGCGCGCGAGCTCGCCGTCGATCAGCAGGCCGGAGGTGGGGTGGATGAACACCGGCATCACCGCGAAGTGGATCAAGAGGATCTGCACGAACAGCGGCGTGCCGCGGAAGAAGCTCACGTACACCGTGGCCGGCCAGCGCAGGAAGAAGCGCGCCACCCAGGTCCAGGGCGCATGCCGCGGCTGCGCCAGCCGCGCCAGCGCCAGGCACAGGCCCCAGCTCGCGCCCAGCAGCACGCAGACCACCGTCATGCGCAAGGTCATCCAGGCGCCCTGCCAGAACAGGTCCTTGTATTCGACCAGGATGTCCCAGCGGAACCATCCGAACAGCAACACCGGTTGTTCCATGGCGGCTTCCTTCAATGCAGAGAAACGAACGAAAAGAAAAACGAAACGGCCGCGAAGCGCGGCCGTGGGAGCAGAACGAGGGCCGTGCGGCTCAGCGCACGTTCGGGTCCTTGTTGAACCACTTCTTGTAGATCGTCACGTAGCTGCCGTCGGCGCGGATCGCCGCCAGGCCGGCCGAGAGCTTGTCGAGCAGCGCCTTGTCGCCCTTCTTCACCACGATGCCGAAGCCTTCCTCGGGGAAGGACTTGTCGTCGACGGTCTTCAGCTCGGGGTTCTGCGACACGCGGTAGGCGATCACGCCGTTGTCGCCCATCGCCGCGTCGACGCCACCGCCGGCCAGCTCGGAGATGATCAGCGGCGTGCTCTCGAAGCGGCGGATGTTCGGGCTGGTCTTGCCGAACTCGCGCGACGCGATGTCGTCGGCCGTCGAGGCGCTCACCACCGCGATCTTCTTGCCCGTGAGGTCCTTGAGCGAGGCGACCGTGCTGTTCTTCGGCAGCGCGATCAGCTGGCGCGCCGCGAAGTAGGGCGGCGTGAAGTCGTAGCTCTGCTTGCGCTTCTCGTTGATGGTCACGCCCGAGATCACGAGGTCCACGTCGCCGTTGTTGAGCGCGCCGAAGATGCCCGTGAACGGCGTGTTCACGATCTTGATCTTCAGGCCCTGTTGCCTGGCGATCGCGTTGATGATGTCGATGTCGAAACCGACGATCTGCTTGTCCTTGTTCTCGAACGCGAACGGCGCATAGGTGGCGCTGGACGCCACGGTCAGTTCGCGGTTCTGCGCCTGGACGGGCGCCAGGGCGCCGAAAGCCATCACAGCGGCGGCAAAGCCAAGCGCCAGGGCGCGGCGGGTGGGGGTCATGCGGGGTCCTTGGGTGCCGGGGGGCGGGTTTTGGGGTGGGCGAGGATTTTAGGCTGGTGGCGCCTGGGCGCGGCTTCTCTACTGTTCGGAGGCGGTGCAGGCTCTCCAACGACCCCCTTCCGTCCCGACACGGCAAGCATCGAGCTCGTACTTTTGCGATGACTTCTTGTAGCTGAACCGCCGCGAGAAGCGGTAGTCACCGGAACTCGACAGGACGACGATTCCATAGCGCCCGTGCGAAGCGGTCGAACGGTCCACGTGGAAGTCTGTCAAGGCGCCCAGGTCACCGGAGAGGCAGTAGCCGTCTGGGCGCTTCAAGTAGAGCGTTGCTTGCAGATTCTTGGCACCGATGTACTCGGTGGCGAGATAGGCCGATTCCCGTTGCGCGGAGATTCGGAACCTGGTGATCTTCACCTCGCCGGGAGCGTCGAACGGAATGTCTTCCCTTCCCGGGAGCGAGGGGAAACATTCATCCTTGGCGCCTGCGAAGGCTGCGTTGCAGAAAAGGAGCCCGCTTAGGGCCAGGGGGAGGCGGGTCATCTTTGCGGTGTGAAGTTGACCGAGACGGTCATCGAGTCGTTCGATATCTGCGTGCCGACGATCTTGCGCAGGGAGCGGCCGTTCACGACGCTGCTTTCCCTGTCGAACTCCATCTTCGGGAACGAGACCGTTTCCGTGGCCGTACTTCGGGCATGGTCGATATCGTCGAGCATGCGCGCGATGAAGATCGCATGGACATGCCTATGGTCATAGTGATTCCCTCCGCCATTGATCCAGAGGCACAGCTTTCCGATGGAATCCGTCGACCAGCCGGTGTCGGCGATGCGCGAAAGATTGATGCTCGATGTCTTGCGCGGCTCCAGGTAGGTCTTGGAGACCCAATAGAAACCCGATGAGTTTCCTGCGTGGTACGGATCGGTGGCAATCAGTTCCAGATTGAACGGGCCGGCAGCGCGCGCGCTCAGTTTCGTGAAGTCGGCATAGGCGTCGTACTTGTCTTTCCAGGTGATCTGGATGAGGCCTCGGCCAATGTAGGGGGCGTAGCGCGCGTGGTCCGCGCCCGCTTCGCGCGTCAGGCGCAGGTAGCCTGTTTCGGCCCAGACCTGGGCCAGAAGGTGCGTCATCCGCATCGCGCTGTCCAGGCCGAACTTCCTGGCCATGGCGTTGATCGCCACGCACCACGTGTCGACCCGTGCTCGGGCCGTGGCAAGAGGAACGCCCCCGGCGGGCGAAACCCGAGGGATGCATTGCACCATCTCCCCGCGGCTGAGCCACCCACATTTGCGCATGTGCGAGATGAAGGTGCGTGGATGGAAGTGCCAGACCGCATCGACATATTCGGAGGGCAGATCGTCGAAGCTGATGGCTTCGGCATGGGCCTTGAACTCGTCCCACTCCTTTCCGCTTTCCACTCGAAACTCCTCATCCACCTGGAGCCACTCGTAGCGCCTGGCGATGGTTCGCCGATCCCATTCGGTGGGAAACCTGCAGATGGCACGAGAGAGCTTTTCGCGGATGTCGTGCTGGCCCAGTCGGCGCGCAAGCGCCTCGCGCTCGCGGATGCGCTCGGGTGTCGAGGGGTCGCGCAGCAGGCTTTTCAGATGCGACGAGTCGCACCGCTGGTTGTCCCCGCTCGTGTCGTCGTCGAAACATTGCCAGCCGCGGTATCCAGGAAAGTCCGCATCGCTGAACTTGAAGGTGCCCGCGGCATTGAGATCGACCCAGACCGTGCCGTCGGCCGTGGGAATCTTCTGCCAGTTCGCCGCATTGGAGGGCAGTGCATCGGGCCCCAGATTGCGCCCGAAGCGCAGGAGCTCGTACCAGCCGCTCGGACTGCTGCCGGCGCGAACCGCCGCCCCGAGGCTGTCATGCCTCGCACAGGCTTCGGTGTACAGGTCGTACTCGAAGCCTTGGACGATGTGAGCGCTTCCGATGGGCTCTCCTGCATGGGGACCGTTCGCGAGATAGCTCCGGTATGTGGTGTTGCCTCTCTTGTGAAGGATCTCCACCCATTGAGCCCTGCGCAAGGTGTCTGGAGGAAAGTGGTCCGTGGCTGCGCTCGAGCCGCCTCTGGATGCATTGCCTTCTCTCAGATGCGAGATGGGGGAACTGCTTCGGGTGGGCGTTCCAGCCGGCAGGTAGATGTGGAGGCTTCCGAACACGCTGTCGATGCGGCCATCGGCGGTTGGCGCTCGCGATGGGTCGGTCCAGGTGCATTCGCGTGCGCTGCCCAACAGCGTGCGCAGGTGGGTGGGGCTCAGACAGATCTCGAAATGAAGGTGATCCTCGCGGCCCAGAATTCGCCCGGCGATGCCAATGGGATCCTTGCGCCAGACGGAGCCTCCTTCCGTCACCGTGGCAGCGATGCCGCACAAGTGCATGTAGACGCTGTAGTAGGTCAGGCGCGTGGGCACATGGGCGGTTGCTCCGATCTCGGTGCTGTGACGCAGGATGAGGATGCCGTTGTCGGTCCAGGCCGGCTCGATCCCGTAGGGGTTGTAGTTCTGTGGATCGTCGGCTACCGCGTTCGAAGCGCGTGGCTCGCGCTTGAAGATGACAGTGCCATCGGCAATGGCACGAACAGGCGCGGCGCGATTCTGGGCGTCTCGGGGTGCGCGCAGGTGCAGGCCGTTGTGCCAGGTCAGCGCGGTCGTCAAGGGGTATGAGCCCAGTGGCGCACCGCCGGAGCCGGGGGCGATGTCCGCGCCATCCGGCATGGCCGCGGCGACGAAGGCCTCTTCATCGGCAAGCGGCTCAGGCAGGAACGGAGGGCTGATCAGCATGCTCGCTTTCTCGAGGCTCAAGCCGACGGGGAAAAGCGGTGAGATGACCCGGCGTCCTTGCCGTGAAAGCGACCTCGCGCGAACGTCGGGAAACTGGGCGGCCTCTGCATCGGCCCCACCTGCGCATGCATCGCCGCATGCTCCTGCCAGGTGCCGGCGGTGCCATGCACGATCCCCTGCGCGCTCCATTCGGTGTAGCTGCCGCCGCCGATGATCACGACCTTCTTGCGGGCGCTGATGTGGAGCTCGCCGTCGATGCTCCGGATTCGCACGTCCTCGTGCGCGAGCAGCACCAGCTCGTCCGCATGGGCTTCGATGTCGATCGGCCCTTTGGCGGCGATGAAGCGGATGCCGTGCCGCTGCGTGAAGGCGCGGATGCCCTCGGCGGCGCTGGCGAGCCAGCGTCTGGCGCTGCTGAAGCCGAGATGGCCGCTGCTCGTGAAGGCCGCGTGTGTCTTGGCGTGCAAGTGCAGCGGACCCGCTGTCGAGGCCACGATGCCGGCGGGGCTCGCGAGCACCAGGTGCGGCGCTTCCAGTTCGGGGAAACGATCGCCCGTGCCGGCGATGGCCGTGTTCTGCCTTGCGAGCGCCTGCTGCACTTCGTCCTGGTCGATGCCGGCCTCCTGCGCGCGGTGCAGCCTGGCGGCTTCCGCGAGCATGTCGTGCTGGTCCTGCGCATTCGCGAGCCGCGCGGTGGTCTCGCCCATGTCGAGCGCATGGTTCGCCGCGTTCGGCCGGGCCTCGGTGGTGATCAGCATCCCCCGTGCCGCCCTCA